>Ga0209403_10000667_pt1 | contig 49022 bp, 40 predicted proteins | sample ArcticOcean_MG_C_8_FD_187440 | JGI IMG/M metagenome (GOLD analysis project Ga0209403, IMG submission 187440) | Marine microbial communities from western Arctic Ocean - ArcticOcean_MG_CB11_86 (SPAdes) (version 2) | ecosystem: Environmental > Aquatic > Marine > Oceanic | place: Arctic Ocean... | reverse complement strand
GGAGGAGGAACAATGTTTGCTTCTCCTACCCCTCGAACTCCAAATGGATGTCCAGGATTTGCCACTTCAACAATTACTGTATCAATCATTGGTAAATCTAAACTAGTAGGCATTCTATAATCTAAAAATGAAGAGTTTTTCAAATCACCGCTTTCATCATAAAAATATTCTTCATTTAAAGCCCATCCAACACCTTGAGCACTACCTCCTTGCATCTGTCCTTCAACATAACTTGGATGAACTGCTTTCCCAGCATCTTGAAAGGCCGTAAATCTTATTATATCGACTTTTCCAGTATCTTTATCAACTTTAATATCAACAATATTTCCGCAAAAAGATCCTCCCACTCCTGTTGGAGATACTGTTCCCTTACCAGTAATTGGGCCTCCTGAATCAGCTAATCTTGAAGAAAGATCTTTAAAAGTCATTTGTAACTCATTGTCAGATTTAGAGATAAATAAACCATCGACATAATCAACGTTTTCTCCATTAATCCCCCAAATCTTAGCTGCTCGCAGAATCATTTGGTTTTTCACATCTCTAGCTGCTTCTATAGCTGCCCATCCTGTAGCAAAAGTTGTCCTACTTCCTCCTGTTCCGTCAGAATAGCCTATACTATCTGTGTCTGCAACACTAGGGTAAACATCTGTATAATCTATATTTAATATCTCCGCAGCTTGCATAGCAATTGATGCCCTAGATCCTCCTATGTCGGGAGATCCTTCAACTAATATAATTGTTCCATCAGGATTAACTCCAATGGTACATGTAGATCTATTCCCACCATTAAACCAAAACCCAATGGCAATTCCACGACCAACATTATCGCCTATCAAATCACTATTCCAATGATCATGTTCTTTCATGGATTCAAGTAATTCTATAGCTCCAATTTTCTGAAATTTAGGTCCATCCACTCTACGTGTCCCTTCTTGAGAAGCATTAATCAATCTAAAATCAATTGGATCAATATTTAATTCTCGGGCAAGTTCATCAATTACAGTCTCAGTTGCAAAAGTTGCATTTGTTGCACCAGGAGCTCTGTATGCTGCTACTTTAGGCTTATTGACAACAACATCAATTCCTTCTACGGAAACATTTGGAATATCATAACAAGCAAACATACATTTACCCCCTGCTTCTACAGGAGATCCAGGATAAGCACCTGCCTCATAAGCTAGATACCCTTCTGCAGCTACAATTTTACCATTATTGGCAACCCCGATTTTACACCACAAGCTAGATCCTGACGTTGGGCCAGTTCCTTCAAACACTTCTTTTCTAGACATTATAATTTTTACAGGCTTGCCTGCCTTCTTCGATAATAAACATGCAACTGGCTCTTGATACAAAGGAAATTTACCTCCAAATCCTCCTCCAATTTCCATGGGAGTTACCTTGATTTGTGAAGTTCTTAATCCTAAAGCTTTTGCAGTGACTTCACGAACCTGAAAAGGCCCTTGCGTGCTAATCCAAATATGAATTCTCGAATCATTATTCCAATGAGCTGTAACATTCATTGGTTCAATATATCCCTGATGTACGGTTGCAGTATTAAATTCTTTTTCTACAACAATATCAGCAGTATCAAATCCTTTCTTTACATCCCCAATTGAATGCTTAAATCTACTAGCTATATTTGTTTTACCACTTTCTACTTCTACAAAGGTATCTGTTGTCAAATCATCATGTAATATTGGAGCATTTACAGAAGATCCGAAGGGAGCATCTAAAACAGGCTCTAACATTTCATATTCAACTTTAATTAAATTAATGGCTTCTTCTGCTATGTGTGGATTTATGGCAGCTACTCCTGCAATAGCGTGTCCAACATAAAGTACCTTATCTTCTGCAAGGCTATTGTTACGTAAATATTTGTCAGCCTTATTTTCTGAGTCAGGAAAATCTTTACTAGTTACAACGGCTAAAACTCCATGTAAATTTTCAGCTTCTGAAACATCAACAGATTTTATTGTAGCATGCGCATGAGGGCTTCTTAATATTTTCCCGTGAATATAATTGGAAGGGTATATATCTGCGCCGTATTTTGCAATTCCTGTAACCTTATCAGATCCATCAGGCCGAATAGGTCGAGTGCCTACAACGTCATAGTCTTTATTAGATAAAACAATATTTTGTTTATAATTCATTTGACATTCCACCTAGTTAATTAATTGTTTTTTTTATATTTTAATTGAAAATTAAAATAAATTAATAAATTAAATTAAATTAAGCATATTAAACAACTGCATTAAAATCAATATTTTGTATAATTATTATATACAAAAAGGAGATTATAATGGCAATATTAAAAGGAAAATCTGCTGTAGTAACCGGCGGGGGCAGAGGAATCGGTAGAGCAATTGCATTAAAATTAGCCGAAGAAGGCGCAAATGTAATAGTCAATGATATAGGATGCGAAGTTGATGGATCCGGATTTTCAAAAGATCCTGCTGACTCTACCGTAGAAGAAATAAACTCAAATAATGGAAAAGCTAAAGCTGATTATAATAATATGAGTATCATGTCTGATGCGGAAAATTGCATTAAAAACTGTATAGATACTTTTGGAAAAATCGATATTTTAATTAACTCCGCAGGAATAATTAATGATAGATTAATTTTTCAAATGAATGAAGAAGATTTTAACTTTTTAATAGACAACAATTTGAAATCTGTATTTGCACCAAGCAAATTTGCATCCATTTTATTTAGGCAACAAAAAAGTGGAAGAATAGTTAATATAACTTCAGATGCAGGATTAGGAGACATAGGTAAATCAAATTATGCAGCAGCTTCTGAAGGTATAGTAGGGATTACAAGAACAACTGCCACTGATCTAGGTAAATATGGAGTTACTGCTAATGCAATTTCTCCGGTAGCAAAAACAAGATTGAATTCTGGTACAGTTAATACTTACATTTCATCAGAATTAATGACTAGTAATTCTGATGACAAAGCTGGAATAGGAATTTCCGACCCATCCCTAGAATGGAATCCAAGTATTGAAGATGGTACAGAAAATGTTGCAAGTTTAGCAGTATGTCTTTCAACAGAATTTTTACCTAATGTAAATGGTTATGTTTTCGGAGTAAACGGAGGAAGTATTTATGTTTATTCCAACCCTTCTCCAGATAAAAAGATATACAAAGCTGGAGTATTTAATATGGAAGAAATGGATCAACTAGTACCCAAAACTTTTGGGTTAGGTTACTAATAATATAAGGAGTGAAATATGAAAAGATTAGAAGGGAAAGTCGCAATAGTTACTGGTGCAGGCAGAGGTATTGGTAAAGCAGTTGCGGAACTAATGGCAGAAGAAGGTGCTAGTATTGTTGTAAATGATTTAGGCTCAAGCCTTGATGGATCAGGAATATCAAAACAACCAGCTGACGAAGTTGTTGAATCTATTAATGAAAAGGGTGGGAATGCAGTATCTAATGCTGATTCTGTATCAGATTTCAATGCATCAAAGCAAATAATTAATTGCGCATTAGATAACTATGGCAAATTAGACATTTTGGTTAATTGTGCAGGAATATTAAGAGATAGAATGATATTTAACATGACAGAAGAAGAATGGGATTCAGTAATTGAAGTTCATTTAAAAGGAACATTTAATATGGTCAAACATTCTGTAGAACAAATGATGTTAAACAGATATGGAAGAATAGTTTTATGTGCTTCAGTTTCTGGGTTAGGATCTTCCGGGCAAGCAAATTATGCTGCTGCCAAAGAAGGAATAGTCGGATTTTCCAGAGCTATTGCGAGTGAAGTTTTAGAATACGGAATAAATATTAATTCTGTTTACCCAGGCGGAGCAACACGAATGACAGCCTCAATTCCTCAAACCACTAGAGATTTAAGAAAAGAATTAGATGCTAAAAAGAAAGGTACTGATATTCAAGAAGTACCTTCTAGTGAAGAACCTCCAGAAGCAAATGCTCCTGAAAACAATGCACCTAAAATGGTTTATTTATGCACTGAACCGGCTGGAGAAATCACTGGGCAAGTTTTCGGAACATCTGGATGGAATATGTCATTATATTCCCCAAGACACGTTACTCATTCAATTAATAAAATTGGGAATTGGAGTGTAAATGAACTTTCAAATATTCTCCCAATTTCTTTAGCAAAAGAATTAATCAACCCTGTACCTAAAATAGAACCTAAAGAAAAAAAATGAATGCTCTAGATATTATATTCTTAATATTTTCTTGCATTATTTTATTTTTCGGATTAAAGAATGGGTTAATTAAGATAAGTGTCTTTTTTGGAGCATGTATTTTCGGATGGATATTAGCTGGAATTTTTGAACCTAGCTTATCCGAGTTCTTCCCTGAAATAAATATAGATAACAATATTATTTCAGGACTGATTTACTTTACGTTGATTTCTATCACAATATTTATTTCAAATATCTTACTTAAACCCATCAAGTCATTATTAACAATTTTCACATTTGGGCTCACTTCGTTTGTTGATAAAATCGGAGGATTATTGATTGGATTAATATTTTCATTTTTGGTGATAAGTATAATTTTAATTTCTTTGTCAAGAGTAACATACCATTTCGAGGTCTCAGATCAAAATAAAATCTACGACTATGCTTCTGAAACACCTTTGGTAAAAAATAAAATTGATAATATTGAAAATCAAATTCAGAATTCAATAATATCAAAATTTGCAATAATATCTATAAAATCTCTGAACTTGCATCAATTACCTATAATCCCAGTAACTTTTACAAATTCTTTTGAAATTTTATACTCTAATACAAATAAATAACATGACCTATTTAATTGAAAAACAAGATACAATTACTACTTGCAAGATAAATAATCCTGTTTTAATTTTAAATGTTGATTATTCTCCTCTTGGAATATGTATAGCCAAAAGAGCTATAGTTTTGATTTTCTCAAATAAAGCTGAAACTGTCATTCATTCTAATAAATCAATCAACACTATCAACAGTACGTATTCAATTCCTTCTGTTATTAAAACTCTAAACTATATAAAAAGACCATATGGAAAAAAAATATCTCGGCTTGGTATATTTGCAAGAGATAATTTCACATGCCAATACTGCGGGAACACAAAAAAAACATTAACAATTGATCATATTATCCCTAAGTCTAGAAATGGCCCTCATTCATGGGATAATGTGGCGGCTGCATGCATGGATTGTAATCATAAAAAAGCAGGGAGAACTCCTTCAGAGGCGCATATGACGCTAAAGAAAAAGCCAAATATTCCCAACCTAAACACCCATATTCTTAAGTATTCAAACAAAACACAAAATTCATGGAATCAATTTTTATATAAATAATTTTTTAATCAAACTTATTATCACTTAAATGTTTAGCTAGTATTAATCCTGACAAGCCTGCTCCGACAATTATAATTTCCGATTTGATTTTAGTCTCTCTAGTGAATTCAAATAGAGTAAGTCATATTATCTATAATTAATGAAGGATTAACATTTTTATTATAATATTTATCAAAAGAATTAAGAGTATCAATTATTTCAATACATTTAGAATTTTCATAATCATCAAATCGCTTTTTGAAGTATTCAAATATTGGATCAATATTACATTGGTAATTTCTAGATAAAATAACATCTTTAATAATATGAATTGTTATTTCAGTTAAAAAAACAAATTTTGAATAATCGTTTTTGAGCATGTCTAAATAATAATCTGAGGATTGGATTTTGATATTCAAAGGATAAGATACAAAATTAACAAATTTATTTATTTCAGATAAATATTCATCTGCTAGATTAATGTCATTAATCAACAAGTTAGAAAGATTCAATTTTCCTCTCGCAACAAACCATATTTTCGATATTAATTTCGAATCAGAAAATCCGATTTCTGTATTACATAAATTTACAAAATTATCTTTTGATAAAATTGGAATTGTGTAAACCTCGCATCTGGAAATAATTGTTTTTGGTATGTTATTTATATTGTTGGTAGTAAGTAAGTATATGTTCCCAGGCATCGGCTCTTCATATAATTTAAGCAATACATTCATTGCTTGTTTTGTCATATTATGAGAATTCATTATTGCAAAAACTTTACCTCTCACATTTGTTGAGCTTGAATACGATTTACGTACAATATAATCCTCAATGTCTTCAGATTTGATTTTATCTTCATTATCATTGTCTATTTTATGAAAATCAGGATAAATAGATTTGCTTATTTGTTTACATATATTACATTGATCGATATTTGAAAAGCACATTTCAGAACACAAATAACCAGATGCAACATTATTCACTAATGAGTTAATTCCATCATCTCTAGAACCTATAATTAAAACAGGTTTTGGTATAGATTTAAGATCAAAATTCATTAATATATCTTTGATAAATTTTGAAAATCCCAAATTCAATAATAAATTATTATTTTTACCCAAATCTATACATCCATTTTAAATAGATCCGCAAAGGTTTCTCTTTTTCTTATAATTTGATCCATGCCATCTTTAAGTGAAACAATTTCTGGCCTAGGGTTCATGTTATAGTTACTTGCCATAGAAGTAGAATATGCTCCGCAGACTGGTATAGCAATTAAATCTCCTGATTTTATCTCAGGTAATTCAATATCTTTAACTAATATATCACCTGATTCACAGTATTTACCCACGATGGTTACTTTCTCTTTAGGTCTCTCATCCCACAAACGATTTACCACTATAGCTTCGTATTTTGCGCCATATAACGCTGGCCTAATATTGTCACCCATTCCTCCGTCAACTGAAATAAATTTCCTCACATTTTCAATGTTTTTAATTGCTCCTACAGTATATATAGCTACTCCTGCTGGTCCAGTAATGGCTCTTCCTGGTTCAATAACCAATTTCGGTTTGGGTAAATTAAATTCAGAAATAACGTCATTCATGGTATTACATATTACAGAAGCATAATCTTTTACTTTAGGAGGGGAATCTTCGCGAGTATAAGGCACAGCGAATCCTCCTCCAGGGCTAAATTCTTGTAAATCAAAATTATTAAAATTAGATATGAATTGAGCTACTTTTCTTATTCCTAATTCATACGGTTTTGTGCTGAATAAAGGAGATCCTAAATGAAAATGGATACCAATCAAATTCAAATTTCCATACTCAGAAATCAAATTTATAGCTTTTTCAGCATCTCCATTGTCTATAGCAAATCCAAATTTACTATCTAATATTCCTGTTGTAGTATATTCGTGAGTTCTTTCGTCAAGTTCAATAGCTGGAGAAAGTCTAATCATTATATCTTGAACAATTCCATTTTTCTTAGATAATGAGTTCAATAGTTCCAATTCATAAAATCCATCGACTACAATTTTTGTTAGTCCTGCTTCTTGTGCTAATTCCAATTCAGTAGGAGTCTTGTTATTGCCATGAAAATATATTTTATCTGCAGGAATCCCAGATAAAACTGCCAAAGTTAATTCTCCACCTGAAACAACGTCAACTCCTAATCCTTTTTCAGAAATTATTTTAAATATTGATTTATTAGCAAAAGCCTTTGCTCCGTATACGACTTGTGTATTATCATAAATATGATTAAATTCATTAACATACTCGTCACAAACCTGCTCTATATGGTGAGTGTCATAAAGGTAAAAAGGTGTTTGATGTTTTTCCGCTAATGATTCAATGTCACAACCTCCTATTTCTAATTTGCCAGTAGAAGTAATATTAGTAGTAATTGGAAAAGTGTTTTTTATAACATCCATTTTTTCTCTCATTAAATATTTGAATATATGTATATTAAATCTTATGATTTATTCTATCAACTTTAAATAGAGAGCAACTCAAATAAAGTGTTATAATTTATTTAGTTCTTTAATATTTATCAAACTTAAGAGATTAAATTAATGCAAAAAACTATTTATGGTGAATTAAAAATCTTTTCAGGAACAGCGCATCCAAAATTTGGAAAAAAAATTTGTGACTATCTAAATATAGAACCAGGCAAAGCTGAACTATTTAAGTTCAGCAATGACAATACATTTGTTAGAATCCTAGAAAATATAAGAGAAAAAGATGTTTTTATTATTCAACCTGCATCATCTCCTGTTAATGACAATTTGATGGAATTATTAATTTTCATTGATGCTGCTAGAAGAGCTTCTGCAGGTAGAATATCTGCAGTTATACCATACTTTCCATACGGTAGAACTGACAAAAAAGATCAACCACGTGTACCAATAACTGCTCGATTAGTAGCTGACTTACTTACTGTTTCAGGTGCTAACAGAATTCTTACTCTAGATTTACATGCAGGACAAATACAAGGGTTTTTCAATATTCCAGTAGATGAATTAACAGCAAGTACAATTCTTGCTTCTAAATTAAAAACCATAATGAAAGATGAAAAAGATTATGTAGTAGTAGCCACAGATCTTGGTGGAGCGAAAATCGCAAGAGAAATTGCCACAATCTTAAAAACACCAATCGCAATCATCGATAAAGCACGAAATGATAATACTGAAAAAGTTATGTCCCATCACTTAATTGGAGATGTAGCCGGAAGAGATGCTTTTATTGTAGACGATGAAATAGGGACAGGCGGAACAATTGAATCTTCTGTAAATGTACTAAAATCAAATTTTGTAAAAGATATATACTGTGCTTCAACACATGGAGTTTTCTCTGGTAATGCAATACAAAAATTATCTGACCTAAGCATTAACAAGTATTTTGTGACTGACTCTATTCCTCACGACTATCAAAAATACAAGAAATATAATCAAATATCAGTTGCAAATTTATTTGGTGAAGCTATAAAGAGGATTCACGAAGGGTCTTCTGTAGGAGAATTGTTCAACAACAATAAAAAGTGACTAATGAACAAATTCCTTAAAAAATTATTTCCAGATAACGATAGTAAATTTATCAATAAAAGCAACCAAATTCTCTCTTTAATAAACGAAGAAGAATCTAATTTGTCTGAACTTACGGACGATGAATTGAAAAATATGTCTTTAGAATTGAAAAGCACTGCCAAAAACATAGATGATTCAATTCTGATTAAATCTTTTTCAATTGTAAGAGAAGCTTCTAAACGAGTATTAGGTATGAGGCATTTTGATGTTCAAATAATTGGGGGATTAGCTCTAAATGAAGGTCATATCTCCGAAATGAAAACAGGAGAAGGAAAAACTTTAGTTGCAACACTTCCTGCATACTTGAATGCTATTTGTGATCAAAAAGTTCATGTAGTGACTGTAAATGATTACTTAGCAAAAAGGGATGCTAGTTGGATGGGGAAAGTATTTGATTTTTTAGGGCTAACTATAGGATTTTTACAAAACAATGATGCATACATACTTCTTTTTGATGAAGACGGTACTCCAAAAACTATACAAAGTGAAAGAAAAAAAGTTTATGAATGCGATATTGTATATGGGACTAACAGTGAGTTTGGATTTGACTATCTTAGAGACAATATGATTTATGATATGAGTCAAAAAGTACAATCAGGGTTAGATTTTGCAATTGTTGACGAAGTTGACAACATTTTAATTGATGAAGCAAGGACGCCTCTGATTATAAGTGGTAGCTCTTCTGATAATAATAATAATTATTTAAAATTTGCATCTTTAGTTAACGTATTAATTGTTGAAACAGATTTTGAAATTGATGAAAAAAGCAAATCAGTTTACCTTACTGAAAATGGGATCAACAAATCTGAATCATCGTTAAATATTTCAAATCTGTACGATACAGATAATGTTAAAGATTTACATTTTTTAGAAAACGCACTAAAAGCCAAAATCATGTTTGAAAAAAACAAAGATTATGTTGTTAACGACAGGAAAGTCATACTTGTTGATGAATTCACAGGAAGACTTATGCCTGGTAGGAGATATTCTGACGGATTACATCAAGCAATAGAAGCCAAAGAAAGAGTCCCTATACAGAGTGAAAATATAACTCAAGCCACAATAACTCTACAGAACTTTTTTAGAATGTATAGTAAATTGTCCGGAATGACTGGAACTGCCGCAACTGAGTCAGAAGAATTAATGAAAATATATGGAATTGAAGTAGTGACGATCCCAACGAACATGCCTAATGTTAGAAATGATTTAACAGATTATATTTTCAAAACAGAGAAATCGAAATATAAAGCAGTTATAAATGATGTGAAAAACGAACATTCCAATGGCAGGCCTATCCTAATTGGAACAACGAGCATAGAAAAATCTGAAATAATTAGTAATTTATTAAAAAAAGAAAAAATACCTCATCAAATTTTAAATGCAAAAAATCATGAAAAAGAAGCCTCTGTAATTTCAGAAGCAGGAAAGTTCAAATCAGTTACTGTAGCTACTAATATGGCCGGAAGAGGAACTGACATAATTCTAGGTGGATCAGAAGAAATTGCAAAAGAAAATTGGGATTTAGATCATCAACAAATTGTTGATCTAGGAGGATTATATGTTATTGGAACCGAAAGACATGAAGCAAGAAGAATTGATAATCAACTGCGAGGGCGATCTGGTAGACAAGGAGATCCGGGAAGTAGTAGATTCTTTGTTTCTCTAGAAGATGAATTAATGAATAGATTTGGAGGTGAAAGAATAAAAGGGTTTATGGAATGGGCCGGCTTGGAAGACGATGTTCCTATCGAAAATAAAATGATTACTAAAACTATTGAAAACGCCCAAGTCAAAATAGAATCATATAATTTTGACATCAGAAAACACTTAGTTAGATTTGATGATGTTACCAATACTCAAAGAGATATTATATATACGCTAAGAAAAAATTTATTTGAAGAAGACAGTATAAATTCAAATATAAATCAAATCTTCAAAAACACAGTTGAAAATTTCTCAGATAATCTAATAGATTATGACAACAAAAATAATCTAGAAAATCAAATTAAGATTGAATTTAAAAATTATTTCGGAATTGAATTCAATAGTTTCAATAATAATTTTAGTGATTTCAATAAATCTAAATTAGAAGATATATTTATTGAAAATCTGAAAACTCATCATGAATCAAATAAACTTCAATTTATAAATGTTGTAAAAAATGATTTTTTAGAGATAACTTCAAATTTATGTGTGAAAATCATAGATTATTATTGGATAAACCATCTAACAAGTATTGAAAACTTAAGACAAGGGATAGGCCTTCAATCATATGCTCAAAAAGATCCTCTAATGGCATTCAAACAGGAAAGTTTAAATTTATTCGAAGAATTAATTGAAAATATCAATGTAACTATTACTAAAAGCCTTATGAATACCGAATTTAAAAGTGTAAAAAGTAATATTACAAAACATAACAATGAAAAATCAAATGTAACAAATCCTAATAATTCTAACAAGATCAAAAGAAACGACCCTTGTCCATGCGGATGTGGCTTAAAAGTGAAAAAATGTCCTACTGGGCAATTAATGTTAAATTCGTAAAATGATTTCTTTAATAAAAGATTTACGTGAAAATGTTCATAACGGTGATAATTGGCACAAAGCAATCATTGATTGCATTGTATTATGGGTCACCAAGGAAGAATTTTACAGAGGCTACAAATACTCATACTGGATTGATAATGAAGCATTTGATTGGATAACTTTAACTGAAAGACTAGTATCTGCTATAAAGTCATATATACCTAAAAACGATTATAATAATGTAACATTTACAGGATTATTACCAAGTATTGAAAGTTATTCATATTTAAAAACCAAAATCTCCAAAACAAAACTAAGTCAAATGAGAAATTACTATTATGGGATCATCATCGAAAATTTCATTTACCATTATAAATTAATACAGTATCAAAAAAATACTTTAGATTATATAAAACAAGAAGAGAGTTTTTATGAAGAGATATACGGTAAAAAATTAAATTTACTTTATGATCAATTTATAAGTCAGGCACAAATAACTAATAGGCACAAATTAAACATTCATGAATATAAAAAATTTTGCTATTGGTTATTTAAATACAGAATCAAAAATTCAGACAAAGCAAAAATGGCGAGTGAAACAAATTTGGCTCTTAATAATGCTCAAAAAAACTTAGATAGAAGAATATTAATACTATTTGAATGATTGTGTCTTATGTTTAATTATTAGCTAAATTGTTAAGTTTTTAGCTAATAATTAAATAATCATTCAAAAACTTAACAGAAGGGTTGACAGATTTCCTTCGTACCAATATTATTTATCCACATATATTATAATCAACTTTATCCGATTTTAGTATTTATTTCTAAGATTATTATAAGAATTATGAGGAGGAATATTAATGAATAAAACAATTAAAAAAATATCTATGCTCTCAGTAGCATTGTTATTAAGCCTTGCTTTGTTTGCTTGCGCTGGACCTGCGGGTTCCGCTGGTAACCCTGGTTTGCCTGGTTTAGCTGGTCTTCAAGGATCTGCTGGTGACCCTGGTTTGCCTGGTTTGCCTGGTTTACAAGGTGTAGAAGGCGCCCCTGGACTACCTGGTAACCCTGGTCTTCCTGGTTTACAAGGAGCAAAAGGTGATGCCGGTCCTTCCGGTCCTCCTGGCCCTCCTACTTACTTAGTTGCTGATGCAACAACTGCTGGTGGATCTACTTCCATTTACGGCGCTGGATTCAAAGCTAACGGCCAAGTTGCTGTTACTGCTATCGCTGCAAAAGGTGGAATGGACAAATTCCTAGTTGGTGGTGAAGCTAATGCAAGTGGTGCTGTTGAATTAACAGTTACAGTTGCTGCTGATTGGCCAGCTGGAGTTTATACTTTAGTTGCTGAAGGAGAAGGCGGAGGCAAAGCCGCTGCTGCTCTAAAAGTTAGCGAGTCTAAGTAACACACGAAAACATGAAAGTATTTTAAACATAAATACTCAATAAACAAACAAAAAAAGGGACTCCTAAGTTCCTTTTTTTGTTTGTTTATAATTAAAATTTTATTAATTATAAACAAGAAGAGGTAATAATGTTAAATAATTACAAAAAATTTCTATCAATCACATTGGTTTTAGTACTATCAATTAGCCTAATAGCTTGTGCTGGATCTCCTGGTTCCGCCGGTGACGCTGGTCTTCCTGGTCTTCCTGGTTTACAAGGAGTTCAAGGTGACCCTGGTCTTCCTGGTCTTCCTGGTTTACAAGGAGTAGCTGGTTCTGACGGATCCGCTGGTTCTTCGACATCAATGTCTGCTACAACAGCTGTTGCTGGTACAGATACTCACATTATGATAGCTGGTTTTGGAGCAAGTTCTTCTGTTGCCATTACTGCGATAGCTGCAAAAGGTGGCATGGATAAATTCCTTGTCGGTGGATCAGTTAACGAAAGTGGTGCTGCAAAAATGACTGTTGGAATCGCTGCTGATTGGCCAGCTGGAGTTTATACTTTAGTTGCTGATGGCGAAAATGGTTCTCAAGCCGTTGCTGCTTTAGAAGTCACTGCTGCTGCAGAATAATTCAAAACTTTATAAAAAAGGAACTATAGTTTAAATACTATAGTTCCTTTTTTTTTTGGAAAATACTACAATAATCAACGTAAAACAAATTACAAATATAGTTTTAAAGACCTAAAATACTAATATTAATTATCCAATAGTGTTTGTATGTTGAAAATAAAAAATAAAATTTTTAAATATAGTGCACCTTTCTTAATTATTTCTCTATTCATTCTTGCTGCTTGTGCATCTGAAGGGCCGGTTGGACCCATAGGACCCGATGGGGAAAAAGGACGAGTGGGAGAACAAGGCGATCCCGGAATCCCTGGCATCCAAGGAATAAGTGGGCCTCCAGGCCCTGTTGGAACTCCCGGACCGATTGGTAAAGATGCTCCTCAACCACAAGCAACTATTATAACGATTAACAATACTGAATTCACATCTGAAGATTCCATAGAAATATGGGGATCTGGTTTTTCTTCTCAGGAAACTATCACAATTTCAATACAACTATCTGATACTCTAAAAACAATTATCGGAACTGTCGTGTCAACTGAAAGTGGATCATTCACACTTAAAACTAAGCCATTATCAAATAATCCTAAAATAAAATCTCAACTTACTGAAGGAACTATTTATACTTTATTATCTGAAGGATCAATGAACAGTAGATCAAGTACTGCAATTAAACTTATTAGCAAACAAGTGATCCCATCACATTTAATTTCACCAGATGCTAATTTGATAGTTGCTGCGGCTGTACCTAACGGATCTACGGTTGCATATGGCTCTGGGTTTATGCCAAGTGAAAATTTCATTATATCTGTAGTGCTAAACAAAGATAATTCTCAAATACTAGGTGGCGGTAGTGCAAATAATTCTGGTGCCTTCAAGCTTGAATCAATAGTAAATCTAAGCCCTGGTATCTATACTGTGTTAGCCACAGGTGGTGAAGGTTCTACAGCAAGTGCCCCTCTTCTTATTTCATTAGATAAATAATTTAGAGTTGAGTCTTATTTCTGTTTATAGCAGGAACACCATATGCTAATTGGTTTTTCTCTATATCTTTTGTTACAACTGATCCCGCACCAATTGTAACATTTTCATGAATTACCAAAGGGGCAATCAACATACTTCCAGATCCTATAAATACATTGTTTTTGATAATTGTACTATGTTTCTTAATTCCATCATAATTACAAGTTACCGTACCAGCTCCAATATTTACATTCGCTCCAATAACAGTATCGCCTATATAGCAAAAATGGCTTAATTTACTATTAGAATTAATTGTTGAATTTTTTACTTCTACATTTGTGCCTATATCAACATTGTTTTTTATTATTGATTTATTTCTTATATGACTAAATGGCCCGATTGATACTTCTGAACCAATTACTGAATCTTTGATGACTGATTGTTTAATTATTGTATCTTTTTTAACTATACAATTTATTATTTCTGTATTTGGCCCGATAGCAGAATTTTCATCAATTATTGAATTAGATTTTATTATTGTCCCCGGATAGATAATAGTTTCTGATTTTACTTGGCAATTAAAATCAATATAAGTATTATCAGGATCAATGATATTAACTCCGTTATTCATCAAATCAATGTTTTTTCTCTTTTTAGCTATTTTTCGAGCTATACTTAATTCATATTTATTATTAATACCTAATGATTCATCGTTACTTGCAGGCTGTAAATGATTAATATCAATGCCTTGATTGGCTGCAATATCAACAAGTTCAGTGATATACATTTCACCATCATAGATTCTTAAATTATTAATATTTTTCTTTAGCCAATTCAAATTAAAACAATATAAGCCTACATTGAATTGTTTATTTTTTTTGTTATTAATTGATGATTTTTCTTTTATTGAAATAATATTCCCTTCACTTGATTTTTCTACAACTCCATAATTACCAGGGATTTGATCATTGAAATCATCAATTAATATTGAAATAATTGAATTATTCTTATTATGAACATCAATTAAATTCAAAAATGTGTCATGTTTTATAAGGGGTGTATCAGAATTAACAACAATTACATTATCAGATTTCAATTTATTCAAAGTACATAACAAAGCATCTCCAGTGCCTTTAGGTTCTTCTTGTTTAATATATTCAAATTTGAATGAAAGGTTTGATAATGATTTTTTAATTTCAGAATGATTAGTAGGAACAACTATTAATTTGTTATCAAATTTTGATAAGGGAATATTATTAATAAGATATTGAATTAATGGGATGCCATTTAGTTTATGTAAAGGCTTAGGTAAGCCTGGAGATTTCATCCTAGTACCTTTGCCAGCAGCTAATATCACTATATCTAAAGATTTAACATTATTCATTACTATTATTTACACTACAAATATTAAATAATTATTAAGTATAATCTTTTGAAGCCAATAAAAAAATGAATAAAATAATATTTATCCCACTTTTAAATATTCCTGAAATAATACCAGGTGATGATATTTCGCAAATTCTAATTAATTCTTTAACAAAATCTGAAGAAGAATTAAAAAATAATGACGTTTTAGTAATTACTCAAAAAATTATATCTAAATCCGAACATAGAATTATTAATTTGAATACAATCAAGCCTAATATAAAAGCATTAAAATTAGGAAAGAAATTAAATAAAAACCCTCAATTAATTCAAGTGATTCTAGATGAAAGTAAATCTATAATCAAAATAGACGAAAGAAGAGGAATAATAATTACAGAAAATAAAATAGGGCATATAAGTGCAAATTCAGGAATAGATCATTCAAATGTTGATGGAGACAATCATGTCACTTTACTTCCAGAAAACCCTGATTTAACAGCAAAAATAATACATGGAAAATTAATTAATACATTAAATTTGAAAAATATTGGTATTATAATTAGCGATACTTTTGGAAGACCGTGGCGAATTGGTCAAACTAATATATCAATCGGTAGTTATGGAATTAACCCTATTAATGATTATAAAAATGAAAAGGATGTATTTGGAGTAAATTTAAATTCCACACAAATTTGCATAGTAGATGAGTTGGCAGGAGGAGCAGAAATTCTAATGAAAAAAACAAATAAAATACCTGCAGTTTTAATAAGAGGTATAAAATTTAATTTCTCAGAAAAAGGATCTAAACTAATATTAAGAGATAAAAAAGATGATTTATTCAGATGATCAATAGTATTTTTTATTCGGTGATATTATTATCGGTGATAGTATCGTAATTATATTCTGAAGACCAAACTGAAGTGTCTGTGTAATTAAAGAACTCTTTTGTATTGCCACATTTTTTACATGTACCAATACTCTTAGATCCGGAAGGCTCTTCAATAACCCAATAACAAATGCAATTACTTGTTGTAATTTCGCTTTTAGCTTCCATTTATAATATAACTCCAATTTTGTGAAATATTTAACATGAAAAATTATAACATACTATTCGTGAATTCTACAATAGGTAATATTATGGAAAATTAATGTACAATATTATCTATATAAATTTAACATACATAATATGAATTATTGGCTATTTAAATCAGAACCATCAGATTATTCTTATGACGACCTCGTAGAAGATAATAAAACACAATGGGAAGGAATAAGAAATTATCAAGCTAGAAATTTTATTAGAGACAGAATAAAAATTAATGACAAAATACTGTTTTATCATTCAAATATTTCTATCCCTCATATAGTAGCATTAGCAGAAGTAATATCAGAGCCATATCCAGATCATTTTGCATTAGATAAAACACATAAATATTACGATCCAAAAAGCACTTCTGATAATACAAGATGGTTCATGCTCGACATAAAGCCTGTTAAAAAATTAGAGAATATAGTAACTTTAGAATCTGTCAAAAACAATCCGAAATTGAAAAACATGGTTTTAGTAAATAGATCTAGATTATCTATTCAACCTGTTACAAAAAGCGAATGGGAAATAATAATAGATATGTCTTTATCTTGATCGAATTTCTCTAACTATCGCGTCACCCATTTCAAGAGTAGTACAATAATTTTTTGAATTTGATATGTCTTTTGTTCTATAACCATCATTGATTACTTTTTCCACACATGAAAAAATCAAATCTGAAATTTCTTTTTGATTATAAGTAAACTCAAACATCATAGCAGTACTTAATATCATTCCAACGGGATTAGAGATAGATTGACCTGCTATATCAGGAGCACTCCCATGTATTGGTTCATACAAGCTTTTTTTATCATCATTAGATTCACCAGGTATAAATGATAAAGAAGCAGAAGGTAGCATTCCTAATGAGGATGATAAAACTGAAGCTTCATCAGTAAGAATATCTCCGAAAGTGTTTTCTGATACTATAATATTAAATTGCCTTGGATTTTGAATTAATTGCATAGCTGCATTATCAACCAACATATGGTTGTACTCCACTTCAGAAAAAGAATTCCCTAATTCATCAACAATTTTTCTCCACAATCTAGAAGTTTCTAAAACATTAGCTTTATCTACAGAGGTTAATTTCAAATTATTTGATTTAGAAATTGTGAAAGCTAATCTAACTATTCTTTCAATTTCTTTTTCTTTATAAAACATTGTATCTACTGCAGATCTTTCTGGTTTTTCATTCATTTGCATTTTAGGCTCCCCAAAATACAATCCGCCAGTTAATTCTCTTATTATTAAAATATCGACATTCTCTAATATTTCGGATTTAACAGGGGAATTTTCTTTTAAAGCTTCAAAAATTTTAACCGGCCTTAGATTTGCATACAAATCTAAGGTTTTTCTTATTTTTAATATGCCCATTTCTGGCCTAAGATCAGAATCTAAATCATCCCATTTCGGGCCACCTACTGCACCAAATAACACTGCTTTACAATTCTGTATTAGTTCCATTGTAATTTCAGGTAAAGGATTGCCATGTTTTTCGTAAGCACTTCCACCAACTTCTCCGAATTCAAGTTGATATTTGATATCTGTCAGATCTTCCACAGATTTTATAATTTTCACTGCTTCATCCACAACTTCAGGGCCTATTCCGTCACCGGGTAATACTGCTATATAACTCAATTTTCCACCTTATTTCACTACTAAATTTAATAATCTATTATTAACATAAATTGTTTTCATTATCTCTTTATCAGCTATATGTTTAATGATATTTTCAGACTTCATAGCTAATTCTTTAATTTCTTTTTCACCTAATTCTGCTGAAACTTCAATAGTATCTCTTAACTTACCATTAATTTGTAAAATTATTTTCATTTTATCTGAAACAATTAGTGAATCATTGAAAACCGGAATATCTTGTTGATGAACAGAATAATTATTATCCATCATCTCCCATAATTCTTCAGAAATATGTGGCGCTAATGGAGCTAAATGCAAAAGTAACCTTTCCAAAGAATTTTTCCATAATATCTTAGAAATTTGCGAAGATTTGTGTATATCAACAAGCTCTGAAGCATATTCCATTAAAGAAGCAATTGCTGTATTAAACTTAGATGATTGCATATCATTTATTATTTTTTTAGATAATATATTAGAAATTCTTATAAAATCTTTTTCTTTTATATCTGAAACAATATCCGGAAAATTATTCGAATCTCTAGTAACTAAATCCCATATTTTAATCAACCATCTTCTTATTCCATTTATACCAGAATCAGACCAGTCACCACCTTGATCCCAAGGGCCTAAAAACATCAAATAACATCTTAAGGTGTCTGCTCCAAAATTTTTCACTATAGGATCGGGGGTTAGCGGGTTTGATCTTTTAGAAATTTTCTTATGCTCTTTAATCAACATTCCTTGATTAGTTAATTTTGAATAAGGCTCGTCAAATTCTAAAAATCCTAAATCTCTTAAAGCTTTATTGAAAAATCTTGCATACAATAAATGCATAACAGCATGCTCCGCGCCTCCCATATAATGATTAACAGGCATCCATGATGATATTTCTTTTTTATTAAATGGTTCTACACTTGGATTAGGGCTCGCAAACCTTAAGTGGTACCATGAAGAGCAAACAAAAGTATCTAAAGTGTCTGTTTCTCTTGTAGCTGGTAAGTTGCATTTTGGGCAAGTTGTTTTTAAAAATTCTTGAATTTTAGTTAATGGAGATTTCCCGTCTGAATCAAATTTCACTTTTTCAGGTAATAAAACTGGCAAGTCGGACTCAGGAACAGGAACAGTGCCACATTTATCACAATATATTATTGGAATTGGTGTTCCCCAATACCTTTGTCTAGAAACCAACCAATCTCTCAGATGATAAGTAATAGATTTATACCCCCATTCATTTTTTTCAATTTTATTAGAAATCATTTGCTTTGCATCAATGTTAGGAAAATCGTCGAACTCATCAGAATTAATTTGCACTCCATTAGAAGTCCATGCCTCTTCTAAATCTTCCCCATTCCAATTTTCAGGAGAAACAACTACTTTAATTTCTAATTTGTATTGTTTTGCAAATTCGAAATCTCTTTGATCATGAGCGGGGACTCCCATGACTGCTCCTGTTCCATATGTAGATAACACATAATCTCCAATATAAATAGGAATTCTATCTCCATTGAGCGGATTTATACAATACGCGCCTGTTTTGACTCCTGTTTTTTTTCTTTCTGTAGAAGTTCTGTCTATTTCAGATTGCATACTCGCCTGTTTGACATACATTTGAACTTCATTTTTGTATTCAGGTTGTACTATCTGACTCACTAATGGGTGTTCGGGAGCTAGTACAACAAACGTTACACCATAAATTGTATCTATTCTTGTAGTAAATGTTTCTATTTTTTGTTCAAATAAATATTCACTAATATCAAAAGATATCGTAACTCCTTGAGATTTACCTATCCAATTCTTTTGCATAATTTTGATCTTATCAGGCCAATCAATTTCTTCCATATTTAAAAGTTCATCGGCATACTTTGTAATGGCAAAAAACCATTGAGGTAAAGCTTTTTTCGATACAGCAGAATCACATCTTTCGCAAGAACCATCTTTAACTTGTTCATTAGCCAATGTAGTTTGGCATTTTGGGCACCAGTTTGCTTGCCCGTGCTTTCTATATGCTAATCCGTTTTTATAAAATTGTATAAAAAAATACTGATTCCACTTATAATAATTAGGATCAGAAGTCACTAATTCACGCTTCCAATCATATGAAGTCCCCATTTCTCGGAATTGTCTTCTAAAGTTTTCAATGTTTTCATATGTCCATTCCATAGGGTCTTCATTTCTTTCAATCGCAGCATTTTCAGCTGGTAGTCCAAAAGAATCAAATCCTTGGGGATGCATGACATTGTACCCTTCCATGCGTTTAAATCTAGCATGAGCGTCTGCCGGAGCAAATGCATACCAATGACCCATATGTAAATCTCCAGAGGGATATGGGAACATAGTTAATGCATAATAATTTCTTTTTCCATCATTAAAATCTTTGGCTTCAAAAATACCATCTTCTTCCCATTTAAGTTGCCATTTTTTTTCAATTTCTAAATGATTATAAATTTTTTTCAATCTATTTATTATCCTGATATGTTATTTTGTTATGTTATATTCTACACTTTTTATAACTTCTTCTGTAGAATGTTCTCCTCCCATATCTTGGGTAGTAATATTATTCTCAATACTTTGTTGTACTGCATTACGTATTACCATCTCTAAATCTGCATAACCTAAATATGAAGCCATCATTGCTCCGGATAAAATAGAAGCAATTGGATTGGCTATCCCTTTTCCAGATATATCAGGAGCACTTCCATGAACAGGTTCAAACATAGATGGCACTTTTTTATATGGATTAATATTTGAACTAGGAGCAACTCCCATCCCTCCGGTGATCCCTGCGCCTAGATCACTCAATATATCTCCAAATAAATTACTAGCAACAATAACATCAAAAGATTCGGGTCTTCTAACAAGATCCATACATGCCGCATCGACTAGCAAAGATTCAGTTTCAATTTGAGGGTATTTGTTTGATACCTCATTAAAGCAATTATCCCACATAACCATGCCATAAGCTTGCGCATTGGATTTTGTTATAGAAGTAACTTTTAATTTTTTATTTCTTTCTACAGCGTATTTAAAAGCATAATCAATTATTCTCATACAACCATTTTTTGTGAAAACAGCAGTTTGAATAGATGTAGCATTCTCATTATTTAAATGTAAAAACCCACCTATATTAGCATATTCACCTTCTGAATTTTCTCTAATAATCACAAAATCTAAATCTTTCACATCTCTTAGGACGCTAGTAGTATTCTTCCATAAATAACTTGGCCTAACGGAAACATATTGATCAAATATTCGTCTGATAGGCAATAATAATCCATTTAAGGTAACATGATCAGGAACATCCGGGTGCCCAACCGCACCTAATAAAATAGAATCAAAAAATTCAAGTTGATCTATTGCGTCTGCAGGCATCATAAGTCCGTGAGTTAAATAATATTCGGATCCCCATTCAAAATATTTAAAATCAAACAATATTGTGTTATATAATTCTAATTGTGCCTTTTGTAATATAGTAACTGCGCCGCCTGTTACCTCATTACCAATACCATCACCAGGTATTACTGCAATTTTTTTCATAATTTAACCTATACTAATTTAAATGTTTCTAAACACAGATCAATCAACTCATCAGTTAAAGTAATATCCGATGATAAATTATATCTCTGATCTGATCTATTTAATATATCTTTTTTAGTAAACCATTTCCATTTTTTATTTTTTATTTGACCACCTACAATTTTACATATATATATAAAATCAATATGTTCGTGGTTACCTTCTTTTTTATCTGAGATAGGTTCAATAAATATAGTATGAGGAGGAATCAAGGAATAAACATTCTGAAATTTTTTAGCAACTGTACTCGATGTATTAATTATATCTATGACAAGACCAGTCTCTTCTAATACTTCTCGCTTTAAAGCTTGAATTGGGTCCTCGTTTTCTTCTATATGACCCCCAGGTGGTAACCACAGTTGAATTTTAAGATGATAATGCAATAAAACAGAATTGTTTTTTACAATTAGTCCTGATGCTGTGTAATGTCTTTTAATCATATACAAATTGGTGGCGACCCCGACCAGGTTCGAACTGGCGATCTCCGCCTTGACAGGGCGGCGTGTTGACCACTACACCACGGGGCCGAATTATGGGCGGTACTGGATTCGAACCAATGACCTCTGCGATGTCAACGCAGCACTCTAACCACTGAGCTAACCGCCCAATGCATTTTAATTACTCGAATTTTACTCTAGATTTTCAGATTCTTCAACATCTGATCCAATAGTTTCTAATAAATTTAGCTCGGTATCAAATTCATCCAATCCTAATTTTTTTCTTCCTGCTTCAGTTTGATCAAATCTAGCAGGAATCAATCTACCTATAATTACATTTTCTTTCAATCCTCTAAGTTCGTCTACTTGACCATTAGTTGCAGCCTCAGTTAAGACTCTAGTAGTCTCTTGAAAAGAAGCAGCAGCTAAGAAACTATCCATATTCAAAGAAGCTCTAGTAATACCAAGTAAAGCCGGAGTTGCGGTTGCAGGCTCTCCTCCTTCCGCCATAATTTCATCATTTTTATTTTCGAATTCGTTAATTAGAATTAATTCTCCAGGAATATAATCAGTATCTCCTTGGGTGTTAACTCTAACTTTTCTCAACATTTGAGATACTATAACCTCAATATGCTTGTCATTAATAGTCACTCCTTGAGATAAATACACATTTTGAACTTCTTCAATGAGGTATTGTTGAACATGATTTATATCCTGAATTGCCAATATTTGTTGAGGACTTTTTGGGCCAGAAGTCAATGGTGCTCCAGATTCAACAAAATCTCCTTCAGAAACAATCAGGTTTGAAGCCGCAGGTATTAGATATTCTCTTGTTTCTTCATTTTCCCAATTAATAACTATTTTTTGTTTAGTTACTTTCAAAGTTCCAGATACTTGTGCGTATATAGATTCAGATTCAACAATCACATTTGGGTTGTTTTTCATTTCTTTAGGAGTTATAGATTGGTCTTTTGGAGAAGCTAATTCAGTGCCAACTATAACACTATCTCCATCTTTAACTTTAATGTCCCAACCTTTTGGGAGGCTGATTTCCTGATTCATAGTTTCTTTATCACTAACTTGAACAACTAATCCATCTGCAGTTTCCAATAAATCTACCACGCCGTCTATATCACTTAATATAGCTTGCCCTTTTGGAGTTCTTGCTTCAAATAGCTCTTCTACTCTTGGTAGTCCGCTTGTTATATCTGCTACAGATGCAATTCCGCCTGTATGGAATGTTCTCATAGTTAATTGTGTTCCTGGTTCTCCGATACTTTGTGCAGCAATAATACCTACTGCTTCACCGATCATAACCGGATCCCAATTAGCTAACGATCCTCCATAACATTTAATACATAAACCTCTTACAGTAGCACAACTTAAAGGTGTGTACACAGCTGCTATATCAATGTTATCTTCTGACAAACTATTAAACACAGCATCGTCAACATATGTGTTTTTCTCAACTAAAATTTCGCCTGAATTAGAATCAACAATTGGTTGAGCTAAATATCTTCCTTTTATTCTTGATAAAATAGTACGTTTAAATTGATCTTCAGGATTGCTTTTTTCAACGAGTCTAAATTCTTCAGTACCGCAATCTTCTTCAATGATTGTCTTTTCTTGAGCAACATCAATCAATCTTCGTGTTAGATATCCGCTGTCCGCAGTTCTTAAAGCAGTATCAGCCAATCCTTTTCTAGCACCATGCGTAGAAATAAAATATTCCAAAACAGTTAATCCTTCTCTAAAATTAGACTTAATTGGACGATCAATAATTTTACCCTTTGGATCAGACATAAGTCCTCTCATTCCTGCCATTTGTTTTATTTGCGCTATGTTACCTTTGGCGCCTGATTCCGCCATGTAATAAAGGCCTCCATAAATGGAAAGAGAATCTTGTATTTCTGCTGTCACTTCTTCATTTGCATTTGTCCATATAGTAACAGCGGAACGATATTTCTCATCATCAGTGATAAAACCTTGGTTAAATTTTTCCTCTAATAATTCTATCTGTGAATCTGCTTTTTTAACTATAGCGTACTTAGAATCAGGAATTTTAATGTCATTTATTGCGATAGTTATTCCAGATTTAGTGGCATACTCAAATCCGGTTGATTTTAAAGCGTCTAATAATCTTGCGGTTTCTTCATTACCAAGTTCTTTAAATGAACGTAATGTAAGATCCTTTAATAATCCTTTATCAACTGTTTGATTGTGATATTCAAAGCTTTCATGTAATAAGGAATTGAAAATAACTCTTCCAACAGTAGTTGAAATTATTTCTTTATCCTCTGATCTATCATTTCTAACTCTAATTGTTTCTCTTAGTTTTATCACATCCAAATTATATGCTAAAAGTGCTTCGTCAAAACTGGAGTAAAGTTTTATATTTTCCTCAGGTTCTTTAGTTTCTAATCCGGTTAAATAAAAACAACCTAACACTATATCTAAAGTTGGCGCAACAATAGGTTCTCCCGAACTTGGAGTGAGCATATTGTTTGAACTAAGCATTAATCTTCTACTTTCAATAATTGCAGTTTTTGACAATGGTAAATGAACGGCCATTTGATCGCCATCAAAATCAGCGTTAAAAGCAGCACATACTAATGGATGAACTCTAACAGCACTTCCATTAATTAAGACAGGCTCAAAGGCTTGGATTCCCAATCTATGTAGCGTAGGCGCTCTGTTAAGTAATACTGGTCTCTCTTTTACTACTTCTTGCAAAATATCCCATACTTCCGCACTACCTTTATCAACTAATCTTTTGGCTGTTCTAATATTATGCGCATAACCTAATATAACTAGCTTGTGCATTACAAAAGGCTTAAATAGTTCTATTGCCATTTTTCTAGGTATTCCGCATTGATGCAATTTAAGTTCTGGGCCAACAATAATTACTGATCTAGCACTATAATCAACTCTTTTACCTAAAAGATTTTGCCTAAATCTGCCTTGTTTCCCTCTAAGTAAATCTGACAATGATTTAAGTGTATGGTTGTGACTGCCAAGAACAGGTCTGCCTCTTCTGCCATTATCAATCAGTGCATCTACAGATTCTTGTAGCATTCTTTTTTCATTTCTGACAATTATCTCAGGAGCATTTAAATCTAATAATCTTTTAAGTCTATTGTTCCTATTTATAACTCTTCTGTATAAATCATTCAAATCACTTGCAGCAAATCTTCCGCCGTCTAATTGAACCATAGGTCTAAGTTCTGGAGGTAATACAGGAATCACTTCTAAAATCATAGATACTAATGAATTTCCACTTTTTCTAAATGCTTCAACTACTCTTAGTCTTTTAACAGCTTTTTTTAGTCTTTGGCCAGTGGTTTCCCTGATTTCTTTTTGTAATTCATCTCTTAGAGCATCTAAATTAATTAATTTCAATACTTTTGTAACTGCTTCAGCTCCCATTTCTGCAGAAAAGACATCAAGTTTATGTTTTATAGAAGCATTTCTCAATGTTTTGTATTTTTGATCAGTTAAAAGTATTCCTAATTTCAAAGATTTGAGATCAGATAATATAGCATTTAACTCACTAATTTTTTCTTTTATTTCTTCAGCAGTTAATTCTACTACTTCTTCCTCTTCTGAATCAGTATCATTAATTTTTGTCGTTGATTTTTCCGAGGTTTCAGCATTAGAGTCAGGTAATTTATCATCATCATCAGGAGGAGCAGGGTTTTCAAAGTTTAAAATTTCTTCTTGGATTTTCTCTGTCAACAAATCCTTGTTTTCCTGATTAAATTTTGTTACAAGATATTGGGCGAAATATAAAATCCGTTCAAGATTTCTAGGAGATAAATCTAAAATCATTCCAAGTCTACTAGGAGATCCTTTTGCAAACCATATGTGTGCAACCGGAGCTGCAAGTGTTATAGTTCCCATTCTTTCTCTTCTTACTTTAGATCTAGCAACTTCTACGCCACAACGATCACATATCACGCCTCTATAACGAATCTTTTTATATTTTCCACAATAACATTCCCAATCTTTCGTTGGACCAAAGATTTTTTCACAAAACAATCCATCTTTTTCTGGTCTTAATGTTCGATAATTTATAGTTTCGGGTTTTGTGACTTCTCCATAAGACCATAATTTTATTTTTTCTGTTGTAGCTAATCCTATTCTTAATGAATCAAAACCTATTGGCGATTGTGTCATTGTTATTTCTCCTTAAAATTCATGAAAGTATAATTTACTATTCTTTATCAGCCTGTGATTGTTCGTCGCTTGATTTATCTTCATTAGTTTTAATATCATCAGAAACACTTTCAATATCTAAATCAGTATCAGACTCGTCTATTTCTTCAATGTCATCTAACGAAATATCAGTGTTTTCTTTTGACGTAGGAACAATATCTAAATCTGGACTTATCAAACTGTTACCTGAAGATCCATTCATGCTTTCTGTCATGCCAGATACATCTTCTAGTTTTAAGACTTCATCATTGTCGTTAGTTAAAAGATCTACATCTTCAACTATTCCTGACAAATCAATATCACCATCATTGGTAAAATCACTTAATAAATCTACAGAAAGTCCTAAACTTTGTAACTCTTTAAGTAACACATGAAAAGATTCAGGAATACCTGGTTGAGATATAGGTTCTCCTTTTACAATAGATTCGTATGTTTTAACTCTCCCAACTACATCGTCTGACTTAACTGTCAAAATTTCTTGAAGATTGTGTGCAGAACTATAGGCTTCTAATGCCCATACCTCCATTTCTCCAAATCTTTGTCCACCAAATTGAGCTTTACCACCAAGTGGTTGTTGTGTAATCAAAGAATATGGCCCTGTAGATCTTGCATGTATTTTATCTTCAACCATGTGTATTAATTTAAGCACATACATGTAACCTACTGCTATAGGTTGATCAAATGCTTCTCCTGTTCTGCCATCAAAGAGCTTAACTTTCCCATAATTTGGAGAGGAAAATTTATTTTCTTCGTTTAGGGTTTCAACTTTGTTTCGTAATTCTTCATAAGATAACTCAGACACATCTTCGTCAGATTCTTCTTTAAACCAAATTCTTAAACATTCTTCTTGAATATTAATTTTGGAACTTGTTTTTATTTTGATATTCTCATCAATAACAAAATAGCCAATCAAATGTTCTTTACCTCTTTCTTGTAACCATTGATAAAGAATTGTTGTATCTGTTTTTTTATAATCTAAGTGATCAATTATACTATCGTTCAAAGCTCCTGATTTTCTGATAACCCAAGCTTTCAAAAGAGCTTCTTCAATTTCCTTATCTGAAAAACTCTGAAAAACAGGTCGATTAGCATTTTTCATTCCAAGTGCCTTAGCAGCCCATCCCAAATGCAATTCTAATACTTGACCTAAATTCATTCTTGAAGGAACTCCTATAGGGTTTAATATAATATCAACGGGAGTTCCATCTTCTAAATAAGGCATGTCTTCTTGAGGTAGGATTTTAGCAACAACACCTTTGTTTCCATGCCTACCGGCCATCTTGTCGCCTTCTGAAATTTTTCTAGTTTGAGCTATCCAAACTCTTACCTGCCTGTTAACTCCCGGAGGTAAATCTTTTACTTCTTTTGAATCGAGAACTCTGACATCTATTACTTTTCCTCTTTGACCGTGAGGAACTCTTAAAGACGTATCTTTTACATCTCTAGCTTTCTCTCCAAATATTGCTCTAAGAAGTTTTTCTTCAGCACTTAATTCAGTTTCTCCTTTTGGAGTGATCTTGCCAGCCAAAATATCACCGGGACCAACTTCAGCTCCTATTCTAACTATTCCTTGCTCATCTAAGTTCTTCAAAGCTTCTTCTCCTATATTAGGAATATCTGATGTTATTTCTTCTGGTCCTAATTTGGTATCTCGTGCTTCTATTTCAAGTTTTTCAATATGAATTGAAGTGTAAACGTCGCACTTAACCAATCTATCACTCAAAATAATCGCATCCTCAAAGTTATATCCGTCCCAACTCATAAATGCACATAATATATTTTGACCTAACGCTAGATTTCCATCCTCTGTAGATGAACTATCACATAAAACTTGATTTTTGTGAACAACATCTCCTTTTGAAACAATAGGTCTTTGTGAAATCGTAGTTCCCTGATTGCTCCTGAAATATTTTTTCAAAGCATACTTATGAACTTCATTTTTTTCATCTAAAATAGCAATCTCTTGACCCGTAGAACTTATTACCAATCCGTCTGTCTTAGACAATTGAACCTGCCCACTATCTCTTGCAACAATTTTTTCCATTCCTGTACCAACAATTGGAGCCTGCGGAGACATCAAAGGAACAGCTTGTCTTTGCATGTTTGAACCCATCAACGCTCTGTTTGCATCATCATGCTCTAAGAATGGAATTAAAGATGTTGAGACACTAACTAATTGCATAGGAGAAATGTCAATCAAGTCAACATCTTGAGTATTAATGACAACAAATTCTTCTCCTTTTCTAATCTCTACACCAGGATTTAAAAATTCACCATTATCATCAAACTGAGAACTTGCTTGAGCAATATTATATTCAGGTTCCAAGTCTGCTGATAAATATTTTAAATCATCTTTTTTAAGTGAAACATATGGATACACTTTAATTTCTTGCTCTGGCAATGCTATGATTTCATCTAAAATTTTCCTAGTTATTTTCTTGTTTTTTTCAACTAATAAATTTTTACCATTTTTAATATCTTCCCTTGCTGTACGTCCGACCAATTTATCAGCTTTATTACTAATTGAATCCTTAACTAATCTATAAGGTGTTTCAATAAATCCATGTTCATTTGTTCTGGCAAATGTAGCCAAAGAACCAAGTAGTCCAATATTCGGTCCTTCAGGTGTTTCAATCGGACATATTCTTCCATAATGAGAAGCATGAACGTCTCTTACATCAAATCCGGCTCTTTCTCTTGACAATCCTCCTGGGCCCAATGCGGATAATCTTCTCTTATGAGTTAATTCAGAAAGAGGATTAGTTTGATCCATAAATTGTGATAATTGCGAACCTCCAAAAAATTCTTTTACAGCAGCTACAACTGGTCGTATATTTATTAACGCCTGTGGAGCTGTTTCTGCAGGTTCTAAAGCAGTAATCATTCTATCTTTAGCCACTCTTTCCATGCGAAGAAGTCCTACTCTCATCTGATTCTGAATTAATTCTCCAACCGCTCTCACTCTTCTGTTTCCAAGATGATCAATATCATCTTTAGTCTCAATTCTATTATTAATTAAGATAATTTTTTTTATAATCTGGATAAAATCATCTTTATCTAATGTTTTAAGATCAAGGTTGCTAGTCTTCCCTAATCTTTTATTTAATTTAAACCTTCCCACGTTTCCAAGATTGTATCGTTTCTCATTAAAGAAAGTTGTATTTATTAACTCTTCAGCATTAGACTCATTTGGTGGTTCACCTGGTCTTACTCTTTTGTAGTATTCAATCAAAGATTCTTTTTTTGTCTTTACTTCTTCATTATCATTATCAATAGTTGTTTTGATGTAACCATCTGTTGGGGAATCAACATCAGCAAATATATTTAATACTTCATTATCCTCGAATCCTAAAGCTCTTAAAAATATACTAATTGGAATTCTTCTCTTTCTATCAATTTTTACTGAAATGATGTTTTTATTACTAGTTTCAAATTCAACCCAAGACCCTCTAGATGGAATAAGCTTCGCAGTGGCAAGCGGCCTTCCAGAAATTGGTTCAGTATTTATACTGAAATATACTCCTGGAGATCTTACTAATTGACTCACAACAACTCTTTCAGCTCCATTTATTATAAAAGTACCATTTGAAGTCATAACAGGTAATTTCCCAACAAATATATCTTGTTCTTTGTACTCACCTGCATCGGGGTTCTCAGGATCTTTTATTTTTAGTAAGGCTGTAAACCAAAGAGCCGCATCAAATGTTATTTCTCTTTTTCTACATTCTTCTTCAGAATTTTCAGGTTCCTTGAATCTATGGCTAATAAACGACAATTCAAATCTAGAGTCTTCTATAGGAGATATATCATCAAGTAATTCTTTAATTCCTTGATTTTTAAACCATTCAAAAGAATCAAGTTGGACTTGTATTAGATTAGGGATTATACTTTCATCGGTAAAATCAGATTTTAATATCATTAATTAATGCCTCTCAAGAATAAAAAAGATTATATAAATTTAATTTGTACGATATGTGGTTACACGGGAATACTGTGCCAAGCTAACAGTCTCAAGGCAAAATATATATTTTTTCGAAATATGAAGTTTAGACAATGAATTATCCATCTAGCAAACGAATACATTACCTAATTACTCTTACACTGTCAACATGATTACCATGACTTATATTCGATTTTTCATATTTATATAAAAATACACATCATAATCATGGTTTATATATATTTTGAATGATAAAATTTTATTCATAATATAAAAATCAAATTAGTAATAATGCCTAATAAAAAAATACAAATATTTAGTCCTGCTACTTTAGCAAATTTAGGCCCTGGGTTCGACACAATAGGACTTGCAGTAGATATATGGAATATATTTGAATTTGAATTTGACACTGAAAATTTTAATATTCAAATTCAAGGCGAGGGCGAAAAAACACTTCCAAATGATAGTTCTAATTTGGTTTATAAATCTTTTTCTTTACCATTTGATTTTTTAAAAATAAATATTCCTAAAATTTCTCTAAATATAAAAAATAAAATAAAGCTAGAAAGCGGAATGGGAAGCAGTTCTTCTGCTATATCGGCAGGGTTGGTTGCTGCGAATTATTATCTAAGTGACAAATTTACCAAAACAGAATTAATAAAAATGTCCCAAAGTCTTGAGAGTCATTATGACAATATAGCTCCGTGCATACTTGGTGGCATCCAATTATGCGTTTTAAATAAGGACGATATTTTATTTTCGGATATTGAATATGACCAAAATTTAAAAATAATTTTAACCGTGCCTGATCTTAAAACAAATACTGAACGTTCCAGATCAAATTTACCAAAAAAATTATCAGTTAAAGACTTTGTTCATAACATGAGTAGATTTGGATTACTTATAAATAGCCTGAAATCACCAAATATAAAGGATACTCAAATTGCTTTTAGAGATGCATTCCATCAAGACATCAGGCTAAATAACTTTCCTAAACTCAAGTTACTATTGAACAAAATAAATGAAATGGGAGCACTAGGATCTTTTGTATGTGGGTCCGGGCCTACTATCGCTGGCATTACAAATGAGGATCCTATGAGCATATTCTACGAAATAGCTGACTATTGCGATAAGCAAGCTATAGAGTGTCGTTTTATTATCACAAGAATTTCTAAAAAAGGAACTTATATTAAAGAATAAATTATGGAACTAATCGTAAGAAAATATGGCGGAACATCTTTAGATTCAATAGATAAAATCAAAGATATAGCTTTAAAGACAAAGAATGATATAAAAAGCAATAAGAAAATTGTTCTTGTGGTTTCAGCTATGGGTAAATCAACCGATGAATTACTAAGGAAAGCTGAGCTGATTTCAAAAAATCCAAGTAACAGAGAACTTGATTTATTAATGTCTTCAGGAGAAATTATATCAAGTTCATTAATGGCTATAGCTCTTGAAGACATTGGCGTTCAATCAAAATCTTTAACTGGTTTTCAAGCAGGTATTGATACAAATTCAAGTTTTGGTCATGCTGAAATACAATCTATAAACAATACAAGAATTAAAGAAGAAATAAATAATAACAACACACTCGTTATAGCTGGATTTCAAGGTTACAATGAAGATTTTGAAATCACGACCCTAGGAAGAGGGGGGTCTGATACTACTGCAGTTGCCATAGCTGCTAGCATTGGTGCGTCTATATGTGAAATATACACTGATGTAAAAGGAATTTACACTGCTGATCCAAATATAATTAAATCAGCAAAAAAATTAAACTTTTTACCTTATGAAGATATGCTTGAGCTTGCAAATTATGGAGCTAAAATGCATCCTAGGTCTATAGAACTAGGAATGTATTATAATATTCCTTTAGTAATAAAATCATCTTTTGACGATAACTCAGGTACATTGATTTGTAATTACGAAGATATAAAAAAATTGAAAAATGGAGGATTGATTTTGAATGAAATTACTGAAAATCGAAATAAAGTTTCTGGAGTAACATCTGAAGGAAATATATCTAAAATTACTATTAAAAATATCCCTGACAAGCCTGGTATAGCTGCAAAAGTATTTGAACCACTCAGTAATGAGGGAATTAATGTTGATGTAATAGTGCAAAATCTCAGTACTGACGATAAAACTGATCTTACCTTTACAGTCAAAAACGAAGAATTAGATCAAGCAATGAAAATTGTTAACAAAAAATCAATTGACATTGAGTTTGAATCTATATTGTCGGGGAAAGGTTATGGAAAAATTAGTATCATAGGATCAGGAATTCAAAATTCACCTGGTTATGCAGCGAAATTTTTCAACGCCTTGTCAGATTCAGATATCAATATTCAAATGATAACTACGTCTGATATTAGAATCACTTGTCTTATAAATGACAAAGATCTAGACAAAGCTTTAAAAAAGGTTCACGATGTTTTTAGCTTAGATAAATAAATTTATACTTAAAAACACTAAAAAGCTATTGCAAAATCATACCTGTTCCGCATAGAATCTGATCGGTTTAAATTAGTAATAAAGAAACAACACATGGAATTAAAAGTAAAAAACGACATCATCTTATTAAGAAAATCTGCTATAAAAGAAGCGTCCAATCAAAATTGGGAACGGGCAAAACAAATAAACTTAGCTATTCTGAATCAACAAAAAAATAATATCGAAACTTTAAATCGTTTAGGAATTGCATATATAAAACTAGGTCAAAAACAAAATGCAGTTAAATGTTTTACCCATGTAATCAAAATATCTCCTAACAATATAATATCTCAAAAAAACCTTCAAAAACTTCATCTTGCAGGCGACAAGAAAATTTCTAACACAATTGACAAAAAATACTTAGTTAATGATAGTAGCAAATCAATAAATCTTAAATTCGAGCTGAATGAAAAAATAAGCTCATTAGACAAAGAAATTGGTGCAGGTGACAACTTGATTATCAAGCAAAAAGAGGATTCTATATCAATCTATAAAGATAAAATCTTACTAAATGTAATAAAACATACCATTGCAAAAAGAATTTCAAAACTTATCAAATTGGGGAATAAATATTCCTGTACAGTAATTGGCTCAAATGAAAAGTATATCAGAGTTAATATAAAAGAAATTTTCAAATCTGAATCAACAATGAATATAATCTCTTTCCCTGAGTATTTGAAATCTAATTATGAAGTTCTTTCGCTAAATCAAAATATAAATCACATATATGATTCTAATACTGAAGATTCAGAAAAATAAATTATTTCTTAATTAAAAGTGTTGTTATCTGATTTTCATAATTGTAGTATCTAATCTCAATATTCACATTTTAGATGATAATATGAATACAATTATTAATAATGATATAAGTTTTGAAAAAATCATATCCAAGCCTCTGGAAAATAATATTTGGATAATTTTTTCAAAACAAACAAATAAAGGCATTATTATCGACGCTCCTCCTGATTTCGAGAAAATAAATCAAATCATCTCAAATCTTGGTACTCTAAAGATTGAAAACATATTGATAACACACAATCACTATGACCACATTGACGGAATAGAATATATGTATGAAAATTTGAAAAACCCTGTGAAAATTTGGATAGGAAAAGATGATTTAGATAAATTAAATGAATTTTCGATAAATAAAAATGATATTAAAACTTACACTGAAAATTCAAATATCAAATTGAATAATACATTTGTAAAATTTATACCCACACCAGGTCATACCAATGGATCAACTTGTATATCAATTGAAAATCATATTTTCACTGGAGATACTTTATTTCCAGGTGGCCCTGGAAGAACATCTAACTCTAATGACTTTAAAAAGATTTTAAATAGTATAGAAAATAAATTATTGGTTTTATCTCCAAACACATTGGTACATCCCGGCCATGGAGCAGATACCAAAATAAAAACATCTAAAAAAGAATATGAGATTTTCAAAAATAAAAATTTAGAAATAAGTAAATTAAGTGGCAATATTTCTTGGTGATAATATTATGAGTACTAATAGAATAGATACAATATTTAAAATAAATAAAAACATATTAACTTTATATCTAACATCTGGTTATCCAGACAAAGATAAATCAAAAGATATTGCTAATGCTCTTATTAATTCAAATATTGATATCCTAGAAATCGGAATTCCTTTTAGCGATCCTATTGCAGATGGCCCAACAATACAAAATACTTCATTTATAGCAATCAATGCTATAAACGAACCTATAATAGATTTTACCTTTTCAATTGTGAGCGAGTTAAGAAAAAAAGATGCTAATAAACCTATCATCATAATGAGTTATCTAAATCTTATCTTTCAATATGGAATTGAAAGATTCGCCCAGAATGCAAGTACATATGGCATTGATGCAATAGTAATTCCAGATCTGCCTTACAATGAGTCGTTAAATATAAAAAAGAGTTTAGAAACCCACAATATTTATCTCATATATATGGTTACTCCTACTAGCTCTCCAAAAACAATAAATGAAATAAGTCAAAATGCAAAAGGATTTATATATTACGTAAGTTCTACCGGTGTCACAGGATCAAGAGAAACTTTATCCGAAGAAAATTTCAAAAATATAAATGAAATAAGAAAATATACAGAAATTCCAATATTGATTGGATTTGGAATTTCATCAAAAAGACATCTAGACATAATCAAACCTTGGGCTAATGGAGCTATTGTTGCTAGTGCATTAATAAATCAAATCAACGATCAGCTTGCAGATTATAATGTGGAAAACGTTGAAAATACTATCAATAATTTTGTTAACGAATTAAGGGGTAAATAATGAGGAAAATTATTTCCATACTAAATTCGATCTTCAATAAAGAAACTATTTTTTCTACCAGAGGTGCCACCACAGTTATTGAGGATTCCAAAAATGATATTGAAATAAAAACTGCTAGATTATTAACAGAGTTAATCAAAATAAATAATATTAATAAAAATGATATATTATTTATTGTTTTCTCTACAACAGAAGATCTGAAATCATACTACCCAGCTACTGTAGCAAGAATGAAACTAGGCTTAAATACTACTGCGTTATTTAGCACAACAGAACCTGCGATAAAAGGATCATTGAAAAAATGTATTCGCATACTCTTAACTTACAAAACTACATCAAGCAAAAATAAACCTCAATATATATACCAAGAAGAAGCAAAAAAATTACGTATTTAAAAATATAACCGCAAACAATACGCTAAAAGCATATAAATGCACAGATTATATATAATACAATGTTCTCTATCCTAATAGCGAAATTCTATTAATGAATATTTATTCTGTAATTAAAAAACAATTAAACTAAAACCTTGAACAAATACAACGAAAACATACATAATGTTAATCTAGAATATATTAAACCTTTGTACACACCTCAAAAGTTCATGGATATGGTGCCAGTAAAACCTGAGCAAATCCATACAGTTTTCAAATCTAGAAATGATATACAGAACATTATCAACGAATCCTCTGAAAAAATCATAATTTTAGTCGGGCCATGCTCTATACATGATGTTCAAGCATGCCTTGAATACGCTAATAAATTGAAAAAATTATCTCAAAAAGTTGATGATAAGATAATGATTGTAATGCGTACTTATTTTGAAAAACCTAGAACCACAACTGGGTGGAAAGGATTTATAAACGATCCAAATCTAAACGATTCATTTGATGTTCATGAAGGATTAAGAAAAGCTCGCGGGTTTCTGAATCAAGTATTACATATTGGCCTACCAACAGCTACAGAATTTTTAGATCCATTTATGCCTCAGTATTATGCTGATCTTATTTCATGGGGGGCAATTGGTGCCAGAACTGTCGAAAGCCAAACTCATAGACAACTGTCTAGTGGCCTGAGCATGCCTGTCGGGTTTAAGAATGGAACAGGTGGATCAATTCAAATTGCAATTGATGCAATAATTGCAGCAAAAAATCAACACGTATTTTTAGGGATTAACGAAAAAGGGCAAGCTTCAGTTGTGAAAACAAGTGGAAATCCTTACGGACATCTTATACTCCGAGGAGGTAAAACTGGCCCTAATTATGATGAAGAATCAGTAACATCTGCGGCAGAAAGCTTAATTAATAATGGGCTCACGCCAAAATTAATTATTGATTGTTCTCATGGGAATTCTAGTAAGGATTATAAAAATCAATCTAAAGTTTTCAAATCTGTGATTAAGCAAAAATTAAATGGCCAAAATGCAATTTTCGGACTTATGCTAGAAAGTCATTTGAACCCTGGAAGTCAAAAAATATCATCTAATCCTAATGATCTTCAATATGGAGTATCAGTAACTGATCAATGTGTAGGATGGGATGAAACTGAAGATCTAATTAATTGGGCTTATAACGAACTTTAAATTTTAATGACTACCTATAAACAAAGATATGCAATCAATTCATTATATCTCAAATTTAAACGATCTTAAGAAAACCCCTAATAGAGATTCGTATCTTGTCACAATAGGTGTCTTTGACGGAGTTCATAAAGGCCATCAAAGTTTGATTTCTCAAACTATTGAAAAAGCTAAGCAAAACGGCTATAAAACTTGTTTGATTTCTTTTCAAAACTCACCATACCACCATATTATGAATTTAAACGACAATGATTACTATCTTAATACAATAAAAGAAAAACAATCAATATTAGAGAATTTTGATTTAGACCAAATAATATTATTAGAATTTAATGATGAATTATCAAACACATCGCCTCATAATTTTTTAAAAATCTTGAAATCATGTGTAAATATGGAATCTTTATACGTTGGGCCAGATTTTGCTATAGGGAAAAAACGACTTGGGAATATAAAATATCTAAATGATAACCAATCAAAATTTAATTATCATTTAGATATATCTAATCCATATACAATGAATAATGAGATTATTAGTAGCACGCTAATTAAATCTTTTATTAAAGCAGGGCAACTTATCAAGGCGAATTCTTACTTAGGGAGAAAATACAACCTGTCTGGTACAGTAATAAAAGGGGAAGGAAGAGGAAGAGAATTAAACATGCCTACAGCCAATCTAGATTTTAATATTAAAAAAATTTTACCCAAAGATGGTGTTTATGCCTGTAAAGTCATTCACGATGAAACAAGTTATATAGGAGCATTAAGTATAGGAAATAATCCCACATTTGGATCTGATAATTCTAAAAGCGTTGAAGTTCATTTGTTGAATTTTAACAAATCTATATATAATCATTCAATTAACATTGAAATTTACAAACATATTAGAGATCAAATTAAATACATTGATGTGAATGAGCTGAAATCACAAATGCAAATCGATATAATTAATATAAAAGATTACTTTGATAATGAATGAAAAAATACATAATATAATAACCAGGGGAGTAGAAGAAATTATTCCTGAACATGAATTTATCGACAGTATTCAAAAAAAAAATAAACTTAGATTGAAAATGGGATTTGACCCTAGTGCTCCAGATATTCATCTAGGTCACGCGGTAGGCCTAAGAAAATTAAGGCAACTACAAGATCTTGGTCATACAGTAGTTTTAATTGTTGCTGATTGGACAGCTCAAATAGGTGACCCTAGTGGGAGATCTGATACAAGACCAATGCTAACATATGAACAAGTAAGATATAATGCTGAATCTTATCTGAAACAATTCTTTAAAATTGTAGATAAATCAAAAACTGAGATACGATGGCAATCTGAATGGTATGGAAAATTTAAACTTGAAAACATAATTAATTTAACAAGTAAATTTACAATAGCTCAATTCTTAGCAAGAGACGATTTTGCTAAAAGATTTAAGTCCAACCATCCAATTACATTGACAGAGTTTTTATATCCTATACTTCAAGCTTATGACTCGGTGGTCATAAAATCAGATGTCGAGTTTGGGGGTACTGACCAAAAATTCAATCTATTAGTTGGAAGAGATCTTCAACAAAAAGAAAATCAAAAACCTCAGCAATGTTTTTTAGTACAAATAATTCCTGGGACTGACGGGAAAAGAAAAATGAGTAAAAGCTTAAATAATTATATTGGAGTGACGGAATCACCTTTTGAAATTTATGGAAAATTGATGTCTATCCCTGATGAATTAATAAAGCTATATATGCTTTGCCTTACAGATATTGATAATAATATAATTTCCGAATTCGAATTAAGTATGAAAAATCAAAGTAATAATCTTATGGATTACAAAAAATTATTAGCAAATGATATTGTTACGCAATATCATTCAGCAGAAGACGCAAGCCAAGCAGCTGATTTTTTCAAAGAATCTGTTCAAGATAAAAACATTACATTTAACAAAACAAATTTTAATTTAAATAATTTCGAATCTGACGAAAAATTAGGGAAAATGTTATTTAGTCAAAATATTGTTTCAAGTAATTCGGAATTCAAAAGATTACTTAAACAAAATGGTGTAAAATTAAATGGCAAAATACTTTCGGAAGATATATTAATATCTAAACTCAATAACAACGACAAAATAAGTATTGGTAAGCGAAAAAATATTCAAATAATTTTTTAAAACATGCAAAAATACCTCTCAGACATTAATGAAACAAACTTAAGATTACCTGGCCCTGTGCCCGTGCCCAAAGATATTTTAGAAGAACAATCAAAGCCTTTAATTAATCACAGAGGGGAAGAATACAAAAACCTTCTTTTAAGCTGCACTGAAAAACTTCAAAAAATATTTTGTACTAAAAACGAACTGTATATTATAACTACTTCTGGTACCGGTGTAATGGAAGCATCAATTTCAAATTTTTTATCTCAGAATGATGAAATCATTGTTGTTTCTGTAGGATGGTTTGGAGATAGATTTGCCGAAATTGCAACTTCGTATAATATCAAAGTAAGAAAACTCAATTTTGATCATGGTCAAAATATTGATATTGATATTTTGGATGAATTCATAAGTTCTTATCCAAACGCTAAAGCGTTATACGTAACGCATAACGAGACATCTACCGGTGTACAAAATGACCTTGAATTAATTTCAAAGACTGCAAAAAAATATTCTTTATTATTCGTAGTTGACGGTATAAGTAGCGTCGCATCAGTGCCATGTAACACTGACAAATTAGGAATAGATGTATTGATTTCCGCATCCCAAAAAGGATGGGTAACCCCTCCGGGATTAGCTTTTATTTCAGTTAGTAATAAAGCTTGGGACTATCATTATAAGTCCAATTGCCCTAAATATTATTTTGACATTTCTAAATATAAATATTATTTTAAAAAAGGACAACCTCCATTCACTCCAGCAATTGGGGTTATGTATTCTTTAGATAAATCTCTAACCCTACTTTTAGAAGAAACAATGCCAAAGGTATATAAAAGACACTCAGAAACTGCTAAAAAAATTCGTTCCCAATTAATTGAAATTGGTTTTGAGCTTTTCCCTGTTAATGAGAATTCTGCTTCAGATACACTGACAGCAGTAAAAGTACCTACAGGAATAAGTGTATCTGAACTTATAAATAATCTTCATAAAAACCATAATGTTATAATTTCTGCTGGCCAAGGAAATTTGAGTGATAAAATAATTAGAATTGGCCACTTAGGATTAGTATCAGAAAATGAAATTGAATGGCTAATTAATTCCTTATTACAAACAATAAGTGTGTCAAAATGAATGATGAATTGCTAAAAACTACTCTACATCAAGTACATATCAACGCAAATGCCAAATTGGTTCCATTTGCAGGTTGGGATATGCCAATACAATATTCATCTATACTCAAAGAATGCAATGCTGTACGTAATAAATCGGGAATATTTGATGTGTCTCATATGGGAAGATTTATGATATCTGGGCCAAAATCAGCATTAGCATTAGATAAAATATTAAGTATAGACCCAAATTTACTCAAAGAAGGTCAAGGTAAATATAATCTTATATGTAATTCTGATGGCGGGATAATTGATGACTGTATCGTTTATAAAATAGCTAAAGAAGAATTTCTGCTAATCCCTAACGCATCTAACTCTGATAAGGTGTACAAATGGATTAAACAAAACACTAAAGATTTAGATTTCAATATTGATATAATTACTTCAAATACTTCTATGATTGCACTTCAAGGTCCAGAATCGCTACGTATACTAAATGATGTTATACCTAATATGCCTGAAATAAAAAGATTTCGATTTATTGAACATCAATTTCAATCTACCAAAATGATAATTGCTAGGACAGGATACACCGGTGAAGATGGCGTTGAGATTATACTTGAAAATTCGATAGCTATTAATTTTTGGCAATCTCTTAAAAACAAAGGTGCGACTGAATGTGGATTAGGTGCCAGAGATGTATTGAGATTGGAAGCTGCCTTACCTCTTCATGGGAATGAAATTACTGAGCAAACAAATCCATTTGAAGCTAAATTAAAAATGTTTGTCCAACTAGATAGATCTAATTATTTAATTAATGACACTTTAACTAAAATAAAATCTGAAGGATTAACAAAAAAAATAGTAGGATTTGAAGTACAAGGAAGAAATATTGCAAGATCGCACAATCAAATATTAGATCAAAATAATAATGTAATTGGTGAAGTTACCAGCGGGTCTTTCTCGCCAACACTTCAGAAAAGTATTGGATTAGCTTATATTAAAAAAGAATTTACAGAGATAGATTCTGAAGTTACAATTAATATTAGAACAAAAAGTATCCCCGCTAAAATAATAAAAACCCCATTTTATAAAAGGAGTTAATATGTACCCGAATAATTTAAAATATTCTGAAGAGCACGAATGGTTGCTAGAAAGCAATGGAATTGCAACAATTGGAATCACTGATTTTGCTGTAGACAGTTTAGGAGATATTGTATTCGTCGAATTACCTCAGAAAGGAACACAAATAAATCAATTTTCAACTTTTGGTGAAGTAGAGTCTGTTAAAGCTGCTTCTGAAATCTATACCCCTATCAGTGGAGAAATCATTGAAATAAATGAAAATCTAGAAACAGAACCTGAATTACTTAATAATTCACCATATGAAAACGGTTGGCTTATAAAAGTAAAAATGTCTGATCCGACTGAAATAGAAAAGCTTATGGATTCAAAAGCTTATGAACAATTTGTTAATTCAGAGGATTAATATGACAAATCACTACCAATCAACATACACTCCAAATACTCCTGCAATAAAAGAAGAAATGCTAAAAGAAATAGGGGTCAAATCTTATAAAGAATTATTTGTAGATATTCCTGAAAAATTTCGATTCCCGGAATTGAATTTACCATCACCAACATCAGAGTTAGATCTTAAAAACGAAATGAGTAAATTAGCTAATAAAAACTCAATTCCAGGAGAGTACAGTTCGTTTTTAGGCGCAGGTGCGTATAGACATTTTATCCCTAGCGTAGTGAAGCAACTAACATCTAGAAGTGAGTTTATGACTTCATATACACCGTATCAACCAGAAGTATCTCAAGGCACATTGCAAGCACATTTCGAATTTCAAAGTATGGTTTGTGAACTAACAGGAATGGAAGCCGCAAACGCCGGAATGTACGATGGCGCAACAAGTGCTGCAGAAGCAGTATTAATGGCTTGTAGAATTAACAAGAAATTTAAAGTTAATATCGTTGACGGAGTTTCACCTTTTTATATTGATGTTATAAAAACACTTACTCAAGCTACTGGAATTGAAATAATAACTCAAGATTTAAATACTGCTTTGAATGCATCTGAAGAATCAACCGCATGTTACGTAATTCAACAGCCAAATTTTTCTGGTGAGATTGAAGACATCAATAAATTAAATGAATTATCAAAAAAAAATGATGCTTTATTAATTGTCATTTCTGAACCAATGTTTCTTAGTATGTATAAAACTCCAAACAATTATGGAGCTGATATAGTTGTTGGTGAAGGCCAACCATTTGGAGTGTCACTAACTTACGGAGGTCCTTACGCAGGATTATTTGCTTGTAAAAAGAAATATTTAAGACAACTCCCGGGAAGAATAGTGGGAGAAACAGTAGACTCTGAAAATGTAAAAGGCTACGTACTTACTTTACAAACAAGAGAGCAACACATTAAAAGAGATAGAGCCACTTCTAATATTTGTACTTCAGTAGGATTAATAGCTCTTATGTCTACAGTATATATGGCACTTCAAGGTAAAGTGGGATTAAAATATCTGTCTGAGCTTTGTTATCACAAAGCTCATTATGCGGCAAGTAAAATCAGCGCACTAGATGGGTATGAAATTCTAAATAATAACTTCTTTAAAGAATTTACTTTGAAATGCGGTACAGATGTTAAAAAAATAAATTCATATCTTCATGAAAATAAAGTTATAGGTGGATACAACACATCAGACGAGTCAAAAAATACGATGTTATTATCATTTACTGAAATGAATTCTAAAGAAGAAATTGATAGATTGGTTACCTTACTTTCCAAAGTAAATTAGGGAGTTACATGAATAATACAAATAAAAGAAAATTATTAATGGATAGAAGTATCCCAGGTAAAGTTGGAGCAACGTTCCCAGCCTTGGATATCCCCGAACAAAAACTACCTGATAAAAGTCAACTAAGGGAAGATTTGGCTATGCCGGAAGTATCTGAAAATGAAATTGTAAGATACTTCTCATCAATCAGTCAAATGAATTTTTCTATAGACCACAACTTTTACCCTCTTGGGAGTTGTACTATGAAATACAATCCTAAACTAAATGATGATATAGCATCATTCCCTGGATTTAATGATATTCATCCATTGCAAGATACAAGTACCACACAAGGAGCTTTAGAGCTTATGCATGATTTACAAAACTTATTAGCAGAAATAACTGGAATGGCAGGGACTTCTTTATCTCCTATGGCAGGAGCCGAAGCAGAACTTGCAGGAATGTTAATGATAAGATCATACCACTTAAATAACGAAGATTTTAAAAGAAAAAAAGTTATTATTCCTGATAGTGCTCACGGCACTAACCCTGCTTCAGCTGTAATGGCAGGATTTGAAGTGATAAGTATACCTACGGACGAAAATGGCAACACAGATATAGATGCATTAAAGAGTGTTGTAGATGACACTACAGCAGGGTTAATGTTAACTCAACCAAGCACTATTGGATTATTCGATACAAATATAATAGAAGTAGTAAAAATAATAAATGAAAATGGCGGACTCATATACGGAGATGGAGCTAATTTAAATGCAATATTAGGAAAAGTTAAGCCAGGCGAAATCGGGTTTGATGTTGTTCATTCAAACTTGCATAAAACATTTACTCAACCACACGGTGGTGGTGGGCCTGGAGCAGGGGCTGTAATGGTTAGCCAAAGATTAGTGGATTTCCTGCCTGATCCAATAGTAACAAAAGAAGAAAAATCGAGTATTTTCAATTTATCACAACCTATAAAATCTATAGGTAAAATGGGGACATTCCATGGAAATTTTGGTGCTTTAGTAAGAGCTTATGCTTATATAAGGACATTAGGTAAAGATGGAATAAATGCTATAAGCGAAGATGCTGTAATAAATGCTAATTATATAAGAGTAAAACTTCAAGACACTTTAGATTTGCCTTATGATAGGATTTGTAGTCATGAAGTAGTTTTCTCTGCGAAATCTATAAAAGAAAAATACGGAGTAAATGCATTAGATATGGCCAAAAGATTAATTGATTATGATATCCATCCTCCCACAATGTATTTTCCACTAATTGTTGATGAAGCATTCCTAGTAGAACCTACTGAAACAGAATCAAAAGAAACTTTAGATGAATTTATTGATGTGATGAAAACAATAGTAAAGGAAGCTGAGTCAAATCCCGAACTACTTCATAATGCGCCTCATAATACGCCAAATAAGAGATTAAACGAAGCAATGGCAGCACGTAATCCGAAATTGAGTTGGAGAGATACTAAAGCAAATTAAAGTATATATTCTATTTTATTGCTATAATCTGATATTGTTTTATGAGAAAGGCCTTTGAATCCTTTGCTAGCACCTAATATCAAGTAATCGCCAAATATATCATCATCAATCAAGTCTTGCATTGTTCTTAAGTTTTTTGATTTAACTCCAATTTTTTCATCTGAATTGTAATAATTTTTTGCATATGAATGAATGCCCAAATCAGTTAAAAAATCAGATTGTTTACCTAAGAAAAGTTTATTGAATCCAATATCTAAATGATATTTTTCTAATAAATCAAAATTAACAAAACTACTTATGTCGACTAAATCTTCAGCGTAAATATCATCTGTTATATTTTGATTTCTAATAATCCTTGCATCTGTATGAATATTGTTTTTTTCATATAATTGATCAAAGGTATACCCATAATCAATCGATACTACTATCCCCGAATTTAAGCCGTTATATATATCTTTCACTAATTTATTATGTGAATGCGAATACGAATAAATTTTATCTTCAAACGCGTAAACAGAACTATCAAATCCTAAAAATGGATTGAAATCAATGGCTTCGTGTTTTTCTTTTATTCCATTATCATGTTTAAATAGAATTTCAAAAAATCCATTATCTTTGTAAATCAGTCTTTTAAAAGGTATAGCATCATACAATTCATTGGAAATTACAAATGCATCAATGTTTTTCAAATTAAAAGTATTAGATTTAATAAGATTCAAATGATGTTCTGGATCTATCGTATTATAAAAATTTCTATCTATAACTAATACTTTAAGTATATCAAGAAAATCATTAGAAATTTTTGCTAATTCTTTAATAATATTAGTAATGAAATACAAGCCCCCTCCTCCTATCTCAACCAAAAAATAATCTTTTGGCTTGCCAATCTGAATCCATGAAGAATATATATATCTAGCAAATAAATATCCGAATGCAGGAGACATCATGGGTGATGTGAAATAATCTGATTTCCAAAGGTTTTCGTTAAAATTAGAATAGTAACCTTCTATAGAGTCATATAATTTGAAGTCCATGAATTGATCATAAGAAATCCAATCATATTTATTAAATTTATTTATTTTCTTTCTTCTATAGCTATGTAAGGTTTGTCTAATTCTCCAACATAATCTAATAACGGTCTTATAAGTATATTATTATTCAGTTGTTCAGTAACTTGCGCTGTCCAACCCGGTATTCTAGCTAAAGCAAATATAGAGACAAAGATATCGTCTGGTATTTCAAGTAAATTATAAATAGCTCCAGTCCAAAAATCTACATTTTCGCATATCCCTTTTTTTTCATACGGCTTCATACATTCAGCTAAAGATTGAAGAATTGAAAACCATCTAGGATTCCCTTTCCTCTCGCTTAGGCTTTTGGCGTCAACTTTAAGAATAAGAGCTCGTGGGTCAGCAGTTTTATATACTCTGTGACCAAACCCCATAATTCTTCCTCCAGAAGAAAGTAAATTTTTAACATACTCAACAGTATTACTTTCATCACCAATGTCTTGAGCTTGTTTCATAACTCCTTCCGCTGCGCCTCCATGAGCTGGGCCTTTTAAAGCAGCTATACCTGCAGTCAAAGCTGAATACATATCGGATTGTGTAGAAGCCACAACTCTCGCAGTAAAAGAAGAAGCATTCAATCCATGTTCTGCATGTAAGATTAAATCTTTATCAATCAATTTTGCATCTAGAAGATCTGGTTCTCTTCCATTTAACATATACAAAAAATTAGCAGCATGAGAAAGATTAGGGTTAGGAGGAATATATTTGTCACCATTTCTTAATCTAACATGCGCAGCAACAATTGAAGGAGCTTTAGCTGTAATTGAAAGGCCTCTTTCAATATTTGCATCCATACTTTCATCTGCTAAGTTATTATCAAATGCTGCTAATGCAGATATTATAGTTCGCAACATATCCATTGGATGTAAATGTTTTATAGAATCAATTAAAGTAATTATTTCTGAAGGGATCTCCCTAGCACATGCCATCCAGCTGGTAATTTCTGCCAATTCTGATTTATTTGGCAATTCACCATGAATTAACAAATAACTGACTTCTTCAAATGTTGAATTATTAGCTAATTCATTTATATTAAAACCACGGTAATATAATTTACCATTTTTACCATCTATATAGCTAGATTTAGTTCTGTCTAGATATATATCTTTTAATCCTCTATGAATTGTAACGTCAGCCATTTTAATCCTCTTTAATTTATTATTTCAAAGCCTCATATAGCAATTCTACCAAAATTTTAATTGTTTTATGATAGCATAATGACTGTATAATTGATTTTAGCTCTAGTAATATAACAAAATATTTTATAATATTCTTAAAATGGATGACATAGAACACGACATACCAGAAATAGTTATAAATAGATTACCTCTATATGTAAGAACCTTAAATGATTTAAAACTATTAAATCAAACTACGGTAAGCTCAGAACATTTAGGGTTTTTATTACAAACCACACCTGCTCAGATAAGGAAAGACTTTAGCCATTTTGGCAAATTCGGAAAGCAAGGCAAAGGTTATAATATAGATTTCTTACTTGATGAACTCAGAAGCATTCTTAATTTAAACAAAACTTGGAACAGCTGTGTCGTTGGTGCAGGTAAATTGGGACAAGCAGTTATTAATTATCAAGGGTTTAAAAAAGAAGGATATTTAATTAAAGTCGCATTTGATATTTCAACTAAAAAACTTTCCAATATAAATAATGTTGAAGTCAGATCTATATCTGAAATGAATCAATATATAAAAGCTCTAAATATTAAAATAGGCATAGTTACAGTACCGTCTGCAGATGCTCAAGGTGTGATTGACAGATTAGTGCAATGTGGAATCAAGGGTATTTTAAATTATGCACCAATGAAACCCATGATACCAAAAAATGTGTCTTGCATGAATATAGACCCAATATTATCTCTTCAATCTATGTCGTATTACCTAGATAAATAAATTTAATTTATTAACACAATTAGTTTATTATTTTTAATTTCTGAAAATCCACCATCAATTTCTATAATTTTTTCATTAGATCCTGAAAATCTAGCGGTTATAGTTCCCGTGTTTAATGAAGTAATCAAACTAGAGTGATTCTTTAATACTGTAATGTAACCATCCTTAGCTGGCAAAGTAACAGAATCAACTTCACTTTCAAATTCCAGTCCGTTTTTCGAAATAACTTTTATATCAAAAGCCATATTTATTTATCCTTTCTTCTTTGCATTTTCTACAACATCATCAATAGTTCCTTGCATATAAAATGCCTGCTCAGGTAATTCATCATGCTTGCCATCTAGTATTTCTAGGAATCCTCTAACATTTTCTTCTATAGATACATATTTACCAGGTATTCCAGTAAATACTTCTCCAACAAAAAATGGTTGTGTTAAAAATCTCTGGATTTTTCTAGCTCTGGAAACTATTACTTGATCTTCTTCTGATAATTCTTCAATACCCAATATTGCAATGACATCCTGTAAGTCCTTATATCGTTGAAGAATTTGTTTAACCCCTTGCGCAGCTTTATAATGATCTTCTCCTACTACAGAAGGCTCTAATATTCTTGAGTTAGACGCCAAAGGATCAACTGCTGGAAATAAAGCTTGTTCAGCAAGTGATCTTTCTAATGCAACGTTAGCATCTAGATGACCAAATGTTGTGACAATTCCTGGGTCAGTGTAATCATCAGCAGGAACATATACAGCTTGAAAAGATGTTATTGAGCCATCATTGGTAGAAGTAATTCTTTCTTCTAGATCTCCTATTTCTGTACTCAGAGTTGGTTGATAACCCACAGCAGAAGGCATTCTTCCTAAAAGGGCTGAAACTTCCATGCCAGCTAGTATATATCTATAAACATTATCAACAAATAAAAGTACATCTTGTTTTTTAACATCTCTGAAATACTCAGCCATAGTTAATCCTGTAAATGCTACTCTAGCTCTCACACCAGGAGGTTCGTTCATTTGTCCAAAAACTAACGCAGTTGAATCAAGCACTCCATATTCTTTCATTTCATTCCATAAATCGTTCCCCTCTCTGGATCTTTCTCCAACTCCAGCAAAAACTGATACCCCTGAGTGTTCTTGGGCAATATTTCTGATTAATTCTGTAATAATAACAGTTTTACCAACTCCAGCTCCTCCATACGCACCTACCTTTCCGCCTTTTGCAAATGGAGTCATTAAATCAATTACTTTAATACCTGTTTCTAATACCTCTGTTGTACTTCTTTGTTGATCAAAGGCAGGAGCAGGTCTGTGTATTGACCATCTTTCTACGTCTGCTGGAATAGGATCACCGCCATCAATTGGTTCTCCTTTAACATTAAACAATCTACCTAGGGAAGCGTCTCCGACCGGGACTTGAACTGGCGCACCGGTGTCAATGACTTCTTGCCCTCTAGACAATCCG
>Ga0209403_10000665_pt1 | contig 49060 bp, 40 predicted proteins | sample ArcticOcean_MG_C_8_FD_187440 | JGI IMG/M metagenome (GOLD analysis project Ga0209403, IMG submission 187440) | Marine microbial communities from western Arctic Ocean - ArcticOcean_MG_CB11_86 (SPAdes) (version 2) | ecosystem: Environmental > Aquatic > Marine > Oceanic | place: Arctic Ocean... | reverse complement strand
GTGCCCGCTGACGTCCAGGACATGCTCGTCGCCCTCAAGGCCGACCTCGAGTCCGGCGCCATCCCGACCTGCGTCTGGGTCACCGACGCACCGGGATGCGAAGTCGCACCAGAACCGGTGATCGGAGGGACGCTGCGGATCGGCCTCGAAGCCGAAACCGACGGGTTGAACCCGGCTGTGAACCGGTTTGCGGTTTCCGCCTACCAGATGGGAACCGCCGTCTACGACTACCTGGTTGTCGTGTCAGATGACCCGTGTGGGTGCGTCTTCGTGCCTTCTCTCGCCGAGTCGTGGACGCATTCGGACGATTTCGCGGTATGGGACTTCAAGATCCGGGACGGGGTTACGTTCCACGACGGGACGCCGCTGACTGCCGAGGCAGTTCTGTATGCGTTGAAGATGCAGCTCAACGACCCGACTGTCGGGATCGCCGTGAGGGCATTCTTCGTGGCCGACGACCCGGAGACGGATGCCTTCGAGCCGGCCGAGTTGCTTGACGAGATGACGATCCGCTACCACGCGAAGCGTCCGCACGTCGACTTCCCCGGTATTTTCACCGGTCAGTTGGGCAATGTTCCCTCGCTGGCATACATGATGGCCGCAAGCGACGACCCGTCGTTGAACCAGACTCCTGTCGGGACCGGTCCGTTCATGTTCGACAGCCGGGTGCAGGACTCCATGACCCGGTTCGTCCGAAACCCCGACTACTGGGGTGAGGCTGTCTACCTTGACGCTGTCGAGTTCTACATCTACACGGATGGCGAACTCGCTGCCGGTGCCATGGCAGCCGGAGACATCGACGCCATGGGTACCTCCAACACGAACGCCATCCTGACGCTTCGTGCGCTCGACGGTGTGGAGTTGTATGAGACGGACGACTATGAGGAGACGTTCGCGATGGCGAACTCTTCTCGTCCCCCGTTCGACGACATCAGGGCCCGCAAGGCGCTCGCCTACGCATTCCCCCGTGACGACTACATCGAGTTCATCGGCGCAGGCGTGCTACGGGCAGCGGACCAGGCGTCCACTCCGGAGTCGCAGTTCTACAACCCGGACGTCGTCCAGGAACACGACACGCCGGACCTGGCGACACCGTTGGTGGCGGAGTACTGCGCCGACGTCCCGGAGATGTGTACTGACGGCAGGATCAACGCCGAGTTCCAGTATTCGGGCCCGTCGGTCATCCAGGACCAGGTCTTCGACGTCCTCACCGAGGGCTGGTCGGATCACTTCAACTTCACGAAGGATCTGCTGCCCCAGGATGACCACATCACCCACGCCATCCTCGGCATGTGGGACTTCCTCACCTGGCGACAGTTCGGAAGTATCAACCCGGACGGTCACATCCTGTGGACGGAGTGCCAGTCCGTTGGCCCCCTGTCGCTGAACTGGCCGAGGTACTGCGACGAGGAGCGGGATGCGTTGATGTTTGAGGCACGGGCCAGCGAGGACCGTGAGGCGAATGTCGAACTCTGGAAGGAGTGGGCCGTCAACATCCAGGACAGCTACACCTACCTGTTCCTGACCCACACCATGTGGACGAACGCATACGACACGAAGGTCAAGAACGTGTGCGGCTTCGTCCTCCCGGACGGGTCCACACCCTTGTGCCATGTCAATAGTGCCAATCCGTCCTGGGCTCAGATGTGGATCGAGGAGTAACGACGTAACTTGATCTTCTGACAAGCGTGTTACGGGGGGGCGACCGGCTAAGCCGGTCGCCCCCCCCCTCACGCTGGGGACGACTTCATCCGATGACTTATCTAATGCGCCGGTTGGCCTTCATGTTCGGGGTACTGGTCGCTGTCACGTTCCTGGCCTTCTCGGCTACGAACGTCATCGGCGACCCCCTCTTCAACGTCGTCGGCTTCTATGCCTCCATCGACTGCGACGCTGTCATAGCCGGAGAGATGGAAGACGTCATCGGGACCGTTGCAGGCACCGGTATCGGTGAATGTGAGAGAGTCATCGAGGCTCGCGAGAAATACCATTTGGACGACTCGTTGCCGGTCCGGTACGGCCGCTGGATCGTCGGAATGGCCCAAGGGGACTTCGGGGAGTCATACGCGAACCAGATGCCGGTGAGCTCCATCCTTGCCGAACGGCTCCCCAAGTCGATGCTGCTCATGGGAGTGTCCATGGTCGTAGCCCTGGGGGTCTCCATCCCGTGGGGTGTGGCCGCCGCCTACCGGGCGAACCAACGGTTCGACCGTGCGTCGACTGCTGGTGCCTTCGGCCTGTTGTCCATCCCCGGCTTTGCCCTCGCCATTATCCTGTTCTACTTCTTCGTCGTCCGATGGCAGATCTTTCCGAGCCGGTATATGGACGACAATATTTTCTCCCGCCTCCACTCCCTGGTGCTTCCCGCAGCCTCACTCGGCCTGCCGTTGGCCGTGGTCTACCAGCGTCTACTCCGCACCGACCTGATCACCACCCTCCAAGAGGACTTCGTCATCACGGCCAAGGCCAAGGGCCTGTCGGACCGCCGGATCATGTTTCGCCACGTCCTGAGGCCGTCGATGTTCGGGATGATCACCGTGGTGGGCTTGAACATGTCCGCCTTGATCGGCGGCACGATCATCATCGAGAGCATCTTCTCCATCCCGGGATTCGGACGAGAGCTCTACGTATCTGCGATCCGGGACGACATCACGGTGGTCCTCGCTGGAGTAACGGTCCTGGCAACCGCCTTCGTGGTCATAAACACCGTCGTCGACCTCCTCTACTCGTACCTCGACCCGAGGGTGAGACGTGCCGGCTGACACGAGCGAACACACTGACGGCGAGAAGCTTCCCGAGGTTGTTGCCGGACCAGATGCCGACCGGGCCGCTCCACGCCGGCTCGGGATCACGTTCTGGGTGGCGATCGGTTGGGTCGCGTTGGTGACGGGGGCGGCAATCGCTGCCCCGCTGCTCCCCATCGCCGACCCGGATGAGATCGGAATAGGACCCCGGGCTTCGGGTCCGAATTGGGACCAGTGGTTCGGCACGGATACCGTCGGTCGGGACATGTTCTCCCGAACCATCTGGGGAGCCCGAGTCTCGCTGATGGTGGGGTTCTTCTCGATCGTGGCCGGATTCCTGGTCGGCGGAATGATGGGCGTAGTCAGCGGCTACCGTCGAGGTTGGACAGACTTGGTCCTAGGGTTCGTCACCTACATCATGCTGAGCTTTCCCACTCTGGTTCTGTTCTTGCTGGTCATCCTCCTCTTTGGCCAGGGCCTGTGGACCGTCACCGCCGCCCTGAGCATTGTGGTCATACCCTCGGTGTCCCGCTTGGCCCGGGCCATCACCATTGCATTCGCCGAGCGGGAGTTCGTGGCCGCAGCCCGACTTCTGGGTGCCACGAACCGACGGGTCATGGTGCGCGAGATCCTGCCCAACGTCCTCATCCCGATGTCCGCCCTGCTCCTGCTCGGCCTGGGCCTGACCATCGTCGCCGAAGGTGGCCTGGCCTTCCTGGGACTGTCGGTGGCCGACGGGTTCTCGTGGGGGAAGATGATCCAGTTGGGGGCGGGACTCCGAACGTTGCAGACCGCCCCCTGGGTGGCCTTCTTCCCGATCGGTGCCATGTTCCTGACCGTGCTGTCTTTGAACCTGGCCGGTGACCAACTCCGCCAGTACTTCGATGTCCGCGAACTGGGAATCGGGGGTCGCTGAGGTGGCCGGAGCCCTGTTGACCGTCCAGGACCTGAGCGTCGGATTTCTCACCGAGCAGGGCCTCGTCCGGGCCGTCGAAGGTGTCTCGTTCGACCTCGAACCAGGCCAGACGCTCGGCGTCGTCGGCGAATCCGGTTCGGGCAAGTCGGTCACCGCCAAGGCCCTCATGAACCTGCTGCCCTCGTATGCCCAGGTTGGAGGGACGGTCAGCTTCGACGGCCGCGACGTGTTTGCCATGGCCGCAAGCAGGGAGAAGCACTTCTGGGGGGTGGAGATGACCATGGTGTTCCAGGACCCCATGACATCACTCAACCCGGTCAAGAAGATCGGCGAACAGATCGCCGAATCGCTACGGGTCCACCTGGGCCGGAGTCGACGCGACGCGCTGGTCGAAGCCGGTGACCTGCTCGAACAGGTCGGCATTCCTGAACCGGGCAAGCGGCTCAGCCAGTACCCCCACGAACTCTCCGGTGGACTCCGCCAACGGGTCGTGATCGCCATGGCCCTGGCCTGCGGTCCCCGCCTCCTGATCGCCGACGAACCGACCACCGCACTCGACGTGACCGTCCAGAAGCACATCCTCGACCTCCTCGACTACCTCCGTCGGACCCGGAACATGGCCATGATCCTCATCACCCACGACCTGGGGGTGGTCAAGGGCCGAGCCGACGAGGTCATGGTCATGTACGCCGGCCACACCATGGAGGAAGCCCCGACAACCACCCTGTTCGACGAAATGCGCCACCCCTACACAGAGGCCCTGCTGGAGACCATCCCCCGCATCGACACCCCCAGCCACACCCGACTGGTGCCCATCCCCGGTCGGCCCCCCGAGGTGATCGAGGTGCTCGACGGTTGCCCCTTTGCCCCCCGGTGCCGCTATTCGATCGCCAGGTGTCTCACGGATCGACCGGGCCTCACCTCCCACGGCGCTGGCCACCTGTGCGCCTGCCACGCCCCGGTCGGCACACCGTCAGGCACCGAGGCGCGCGCAGCGAACGAGTCGGCCGGAACCACCGCCGCCGGCCTCGACATGGAACAGTTCACCCGACATGTACCTGTCGCCGACCTGGGGCAATTGGGAGCAGAAGGCTGATGGCGGGTAGCGGCACGGCCCACCTCCGCGGCCACGACGACATCGTCCTCCGAGTCGAGAACCTCGTCATGGAGTTCCCGGTAGGTCGCCATCAGGTCGTCCACGCCGTGTCCGATGTCAGCTTCGACATCCGTCGGGGCGAGACACTCGGCATCGTCGGGGAGTCGGGCTGTGGCAAGTCCACCACTGCCCGGGCCATCGTCCAGTTGCCGCCCCCCACCTCGGGTCGGGTGGTCCTCGACCCGGGAACCGATCAGGAAGCCGAGTTGACCGCCCTCGAGGGCGAGGACCTGCGGCAGGTGCGGCCTCGGCTCCAGATGATCTTCCAGGACCCGATCTCCTCGCTCAACCCGCGCCGTCAGGTCCGCGACGTCGTCGGCGAGGGCCTCCACATTTGGTCAGAAGGACTAGACGACGAACAGATCAGGGCCAGGGTCGACGAAGTTCTCGAAGCGGTCGGCATCGACCCGACGGTGGCCGCCAACCGCCGACCCCACGAGTTCTCCGGCGGCCAGTGCCAGAGGATCTCCATCGCCCGGGCGGTCGTCCTCGAACCCGAGATCCTCATCTGCGACGAGCCCGTCTCAGCTCTCGACGTCTCCGTGCAGGCACAGATCCTGAACCTCCTCGAGGAGATGAAGCACCGCTACGGCCTGACGCTGGTGTTCATCGGCCACGACCTGTCGGTGGTCCGCAACATCAGCGACCGGGTGATCGTCATGTATCTGGGCAAGGTGTGCGAGGTCGGTGGCGCCGACGCCCTCTACTCGGCCCCCGCCCACCCCTACACCCGCGTGCTGTTGGCGTCTGCCCCTGAACCGGCATCCACCGTTGATGAGTCGGAGGCGGCCATAGGCGACGAGATCCCGTCGCCCATGGACCCGCCGTCCGGGTGTCGATTCCGGACCCGCTGTCCTCGGGCCGACGACCGATGCGCAACTGAGGAACCCGTACTGAAGGCCCTGGACGACGACCACTTCGTGGCCTGTCACTACCCCTCGGTCGCCGGGACATCCGGCGCATAGGGGTCGGCGGAATCCTTCAGTCGAGTCGGTCCAGAATCTGGTCCTCGTAGGACCAGTCGAAGTCCCGGCCACCGGTCGTGGTGTGCCAGGCATGGGTGTGGGCCACCATTGACGCCAGATCGTGCTGCGGCTCCCAGCCGGTGTCACGGCATAGGGCGTCGATGCTGAATACCACGTTGCGGTTCCATCGGTGGATGTTGGGGGCCAGTCGCGGAATCACCGTGGTGAAACGGAACCGGTGACGGATCGCGGCCTGTCGGCGCCGAGCCTCCTCGCTGGTTCGGATGTCGATGTTGGCCCGGGACTGCCCACCCGATTCGAACTCGATCCGACCGTCCCAGAGGTCCTCCATGAAAGCGGCGGGGATGAACCGGATGTCGGGTTCGACGCCCAGTACCTCGGCGGTGGTGTGCACGTACCCGAGGTCGGTGAAGTAGTCGCGCCCGGTCAGGTTGTACCGCCGGCCGAACGTGGCCGGATTGCCCATCAAAGCCTCGAGGGCCCGGGCCTGGTCATCGACGTGGCCGACCTGGCCGATCGTGGTCCCGTCGCCGGGAACCAGAACCGGTCGTCCGGCCTCCAGCCGGGCGTACATGCGCTGTTCCCGGTCGGGAATGATGTTCCGAGGTCCATAGACCATGGCGAAGGCCACCGTGGTAGCCGGGAAGCCACGCTCCGAGTGGGCTTCGGTGAGTAGGTCTTCGCAGAGCAACTTGTGCATCCCGTACTCGATTTGGTCGTCGCCACGTTCCTCGGGGTGGTCCTCCCTGATGGGAAGTCGTTCGGTGGCTGAGTAGATGACGGTCGAACTGGCGAACACGTAATGGTCGACTCGTCCGTCGAGGATCTCGACCATGAGTGCCACATCCCGGGGGTGGTAGGCCGTCATGTCCACGACGACGTCGAATCTCTGGTCGTTGAGAATCTCGCGGACCTGGTCGTGGTCGGAGCGGTCGGCTTTCAGCCGCTTGATGCCGTCGGGAAGCGGCGCCTCGGTTACCCCCCGGTTCAGGATGGTCACCTCGTGGCTACGGCGAGCCAGTTCGTGGACGAGGGCCAAGCCGTTGAACTGGGTGCCGCCCATGACCAGGACCCGCAGCGTTTCGCTGGTCAAGAAACCACGCCTTCCCAGATCTCCCGTTCGTCTGGCTCGGGGTCGGCGAGCAGGCTGCACTCGTCGTCGAGGTTCATCACGAGGCGGTGGTCGGGTTCGTAGGGTGGCCAGTCGCCGAGGGTGGGGGTCGACGGGTCGCCGTCGCGGATGAACGCAATCCAGGCGCCGTGCATGGTCCCGGCGAGGGCGTCGGGGCGGGGGCCCTCGCCGAGGAACGCATCGGTGCCTGGACCGTCGAGGGTGTTGAACGTGAACGGGATCTCGAGGGCGTGGGCGGCGCCGAACTGTCCGTCGAACGCCCGGGAGTCCCACGAGAAGCGGTACATCCACGTAGCGGCACCGTTGGCGTGGCGGTTCTCGGCCAGGCGTATGGCCGGTACACGGAAAACCCGGTCCGTGCCGATGGCGCAGGCCACCCATCCGGGTTTCACGTCGGAGAGCCGCTGCCGGTAGCAGGCCAGCACGGCGTCGGCATCGGGTGACATCCGGGCGGTGTAGCGGTGGACCCTGTCCTCGCTGAGGCCGGTTACGCCCCAGAGGGCCATCTCGTCCTCGTTGGTGCCGGTCAGGAGGGCGACTTCGCTCCCGGCCCCGTCGGCGATCAGTTCGTGGGGTGCCCGGGGCAGGGCCTCGTGGCTCCAGACCGGGTAGAAGGGCTCTGGGCCGTGTGCAGGCCGGGCGCTGCGTTCGACGATCACCTGCTGCTGGGCCTCGAGGATTCGGTCGGCGCCGATCTCGAGCAGTTCTGTGGCATCGGGCTCGCCGAGAGCGGCGAGGAACTGTGCCGAGATCTCCTTGCCGGACTCGGGATCGTGGGTGTTGTGGGCGGCGCCGCTCTGGGCGATGGCCCGGTGGACGAGTCCGGCGGCGTGGGGCGAGGCCAGCACGTTGCAGACGCTGAAGGCGCCCGCCGACTCGCCGCCGACGGTGACCCTGTCCGGGTCGCCGCCGAACGCCGCGATGTTGTCCCGGACCCATTCCAGGGCGGCGAGCTGGTCGAGGAAGCCGTTGACACCGGCTGAGGCGAACCGGTCACCGAGGTGCGGCGAGAGGTGGCAGAAGCCGAGGGCGCCCAGTCGGTAGTTGATCGTGACGACGACGATGTCGCCCCGGGTGGCGAACGAGGTGCCGTCGTACCAGGGGGTCGCACCCTGGCCGTGCTGGTAGGCGCCACCGTGGATCCACACGTAGACGGGGCGTCGGGCGTCGTCGGCCGCCGGCGTCACCACGTTGAGGGTCAGGCAGTCCTCGTCCCAGGGAACGGGCACCTGGTTGGTGAGGCCCTCGCCGGGGAGTTGCGGCGCCGCCTTCCCGAAGCGGAGGGCATCGCGGACGCCGTCCCACGGTTCGTGGGGGATGGGAGCGGCGAAGCGGCGCTCGCCTACTGGTGGCTCGGCATAGGGGATGCCTGCGAAGAGTTCGATGCCGCGGCGATGGCGTCCGCGAACCGTCCCGCAGGTGGCCTGTGCAAGGGGAGCGGCCGTCCCGTTCGCTGGCTCTCCCAAAGACCCGGTCCCGGTCACGATCCCATCCTCCTGCTCCCGGCGCATTGATCGAGCAGAAGACACGTTGGGCGGGGAGCCTTGTCGAACGGTAGTCGGCGATGCCCGTCCCGGCGTCGTCGGGATCAGCGGCTCAGGCGTGCCCTTCAGGGCGCGACTCGGCGCGGACGAGAGTGTCCCAGAGTTCGGCGTAGAGGCCTCCTGCGGACCGCAACTCGTCGTGGCGACCCCGTTCGACGATGCGTCCGTCGTCGAGGACGACGATCTCGTCGGCGTTCACGATCGTGGAGAGCCGGTGGGCGATCACGATCGACGTGCGGCCGGCGAGGGCTTCGGCCAGGGCCTCCTGGACGAGTGCCTCGTTTTCGGTGTCGAGGTGGCTGGTGGCCTCGTCGAGGACGACGATGTCGGGGTCCTTGAGCAGCAGCCGGGCGATGACGAGCCGCTGCTTCTCGCCGCCGGAGAGGCGGTAGCCGCGCTCTCCGACGAGGGTGTCGTAGCCCTCGGGGAGTTGGCGGACCACGTCGAGGATGCGGGCGGCCCGACAGGCGGCATCGAGGTCGACATCGGCGGCATCGGGGCGTGCGTAGCGCAGGTTGGCGCCGACGGTCTCGTGGAACAGGTGGGGGTCCTGGGTGACGACGCCGATCCGGGAGCGGAGCGAGGCCTGCCACAGCGACCGGACGTCCTGTCCGTCGATCTCGATCGAACCCTCTGTGACGTCGTAGAGGCGCGAGAGGAGCGCTGCGATGGTGCTCTTGCCGGAGCCCGAGGGGCCGACCACGCCGAGCATCCGGCCCGGTTCCACCTTGAGGTCGATGTTTCGCAGGACCAGGCGGTTGGCCTCGCCGTTGGGGGCCTCGGTCTCAAGCGAGGCCACGGAGCTCTCGTCGGCGGTCGGATACCGGAACGACATGTTCCTGATACGGACATGGCCACCGGCGGGAATGGACTCGACGGCGTCCGGGGCGTCGGCCAGCGGGTTCGGGGCGTCGAGCACCTCGAAGACCCGCTCGAACGACACGAAGGCCGACAGCACGTCGACCCGGGCGTTGGTGAGCTGGGCCAGGGGTCCGTAGAGCTGCGCCACGAGTACGCCCATCGAAGCGAGGGTGCCGATGCTGATGGTCTGCTCAATCGCCATTGTCCCGCCCACCCAGTAGACGGCGGCGGTCCCGACGGCGCCGAGCAGGGTGAGGGCGATGAGGAAGGTGCGGCTGTAGAGGGCGCTGCGGATGCCGATGTCGCGGACGCGCCCGGCCTGGTCGGCGAAGTCGTAGCGCTCCTCGTCGGGACGACCGAAGAGCTTCACCAGGAGGGCGCCGGACACGTTGAATCGTTCGGTCATGGTGGTGTTCATCGAGGCGTTGAGGTTCATGCCCTCACGGGTGATGTCGGCGACGATGCGTCCGACGCGCCGGGCCGGTAGGACGAAGAGCGGGATGAGGATCAACGAGAGAAGCGTGATGCGCCACTCGAGGAAGAACATCGTGGCGACGGTCGTGATGCCGGTGATCGTGTTCGCCACGACCGTGCCGAGCGTGCCGGTGAGGGCCCGCTGGGCGCCGATCACATCGTTGTTGAGGCGGCTGACGAGCGCCCCGGTCTGGGTACGGGTGAAGAACGAGAGCGGCAGGCGTTGCACGTGGTCGAAGAGGGCGACCCGGAGGTCGAAGATGACACCTTCGCCGATGATCGCCGACCACCAGCGTTCGAGGAACGACAGCAGCGCATGGGCGAGGGCGGCGACGACGACGAGCCCGCCCAGCACGGTGATGCGACTGCGGTCGCCGTCGGCGATGGCGCCGTCGATGATCTCGCGGAACAACAGTGGCGGGACGACCCCGAGCACCGACGAGAGCACGACGGTCGCCACGAAGCCGGCGACCATGGACCGGTAGGGGTGGGCGAACGCCCAGACGCGACGCCGGGTTTCGGCGCTCACCGGGGGGACCCGTCCGCCGTGGTGGGACATGGCGTGGAGCATCCCCATCGGCGCAGACATGGCGCGAGCCTACGGAGGGCGGGAAGCAGCGCCCGCCGGGGGTTGGACGAAGGGCGAAGGGGGCGGGAGAATCCCTCCATGGGAGAGAGTCGCCCGTTGCAGGGCCTGCGCGTGGTCGAGAGTTCCCTTCTGGGGCCCGGGCTCGTGGCCACGTTCCTCGCCGACCTGGGCGCCGACGTCGTCAAGGTCGAGCCGCCCGGTGGCGACTACATCCGGCAGATGACCTGGCCGATCGTGGAGGGGACGTCGCTGTTGCACCTGCACACCCACCGGGGCAAGCGCAGCATCGCCATCGACCTCAAGTCCGACGAGGGGGTCGAGGTCTACAAGGACCTGGTCCGCGGCGCCGACGTCGTCGTGGAGGCCATGCGGCCCGGATCGCTGGCGAAACTCGGCCTCGGTGTCGACGACCTTCGGGCCGTCAACCCGCGACTCGTCTTCTGCACCATCTCCGGCTACGGGGCAACCGGCCCCTACCGGGACATGCCGAGCCACGGCATCGCCTATGACACGTGGGCGGGCCTGATCGAGCCGATGGTCGACGAGAAGGGCTTCACCCGGATCCCGACGCTGCCGAACGTCGGCATCAACGTGGGTCCGATGATCGGAGCTCTCGGCATCCTGGCGGCCGTGATCCGTGCCCGCGAGACCGGCGAGGGGGTGACCATCGAGGTGGCGCAGTCCGATGCAGCCGCCTACATGGACTGGTACCGCATCGAGACCTACCGGGCCTACGAGCGGCCCGACGACGTGGTCACGGGCAATCCCTCCGACGACTACGAGCGCCGCGCTCCCGGGCTGGCCGGCATGTGGGAGGGCGTCCGCTACCAGATCTACGCGGTGGACGACGGCCACGTGCTGTTCATGGCCTCCGAACAGGCCTTCTGGAAGAACTTCTGCGGGGGCGTCGACCGCATGGACCTGTTCGAGAAGTGGCCGGGCTCGACCTACGCCGACCACGCCCGCAACAACACCGAGCTCCAGACCGAGTTGCGCGACATCTTCCGCACGAGGACTTGCGCCGAGTGGCTGGCCTTCGCCAACGAGGCCAACGTGCCGATCGCTCCGGTCAACACTCCGCAGACGGTCGCCGACGACCCACAGTTCCGCCACCGCCTGCCGTTCTACGGCATTGACGACGTGGGTGCCGAGCAGTTGCCGTTGCCCATCTACGTGGAGGGTGAACTCCCGCCCACGCCGACGATGGCGCCGGAGGTCGGCGAGCAGACCGACGACGTCCTGGCCGGCCTCGGCTACGACGCCGACCGCATCACCGACCTGCGTTCGAGGGGGATCGTCGGGCCCAGCGACTGAGCGGCGCCTACGATCCGTTGCCGTCGGGCGATGCCTTCGTGAACGTGATCGCTGTCCATTCCTCGCACGTCGTGCGGTGTTCAGCGGTCAGGGAGCCCGCACCGGCGGCCATGTAGAGCGCGGCGACCACGTCCGCCCGTTCCTCGGGGATGCCGCTGACGACGAGGCGCCCATCGGTCAGGCGGACCACGTCTTTGGCAACCGACTCGTGCTCGGAGGGCAACACGTTGACGACGACCAGGTCGAACGGGCCCTCCAGGTCGGCGATCGGCGTCGCCGAGGCATCGACCGTGGCGTCGTTGGCGGCGGCGTTGAACTGCGCCCAGGCCACGGCGTCCGGATCGACGTCGATGGCGACGACCGGGTCGGCACCGACGAGTGCGGCGGCGATCGCCAGCACTCCGGAGCCGCAGCCGACGTCGAGCACCGAAAGGCCCTCCGGTTCGATCCGGTCGATCTCGGCCAGCACCAGGACGGTGGAGGGGTGACCGCCGTGCCCGAACGTGGGCCCGGGGTCGATCGAGAACTGGATGCGCCCCACCGGCTCGCACCAGGGGGGGTGGACCCCGAACCGGCCGACGACCGACGCCTCGAGGTGCTCCCGCTGGCTGACCGCCCAGTCGGGCAGTTCGGTCGGGCCGTCGGAGGTCACTCGTCCAGCTTGAGCACGCGGGCAGCGTTGCCCCGCAGGAATCTGGGCCACACGTCGTCGTTGAAGGGCACGTCAGCCAACTCGCCGAAGATCCGGTCCAGAGAGAGGCCCATCGGGAAGTAGCCGGCATAGATGACCTTGTCGGCGCCCCGGGTGTTGGCGTAGTCGACGATGGCCTTCGGGTAGTACTTCGGCGAGAAGGCCGAGGTCGAGTAGTACAGGTTGGGCCACTTCAGCATCAGCTTGACGATGAGGTCCTCCCACGGCTCGCAGCCGTGCCGGGTCACGAACGTGAGGTCGGGGAAGTCGTACATGACCCGGTCGATGAGTTCGACCCGCTGGGGGGCGAAGGGCAGGCGAGGTCCGGGGACGCCGGCGCAGCAGAAGACCGGGAGGTCGAGTTCGCAGCACACGGCGTACAGGGCGTACATCTTGGGGTCGTCGATGGGTACTTGCGGGTTGCCGCCGGACGGGAAGAACGAGACGGCCCGGAGCCCCACCTCGTCGTGGAGGCGCCGGATCCTCCGGATCGACCCCATGACATCGTTGGGGTCGGGATCGAAGGAGGGCAGGAACCGGTCGGGGTGCTCGGCGATGAGCGAGCGGGCGGTCGACCCCCTGGGGCCCACGCCGATCAGGGCGTATTCCACGTTGTGCCGGTCCATGGCCGGCAGCAGCAGGTCGGCGCCCTCGGGAATCTCGGGTTCCGCTCCGACGTCCTCGGCACCGCGCGCCTCCGGCGAATACGGCACGTCCTTGAACATGTACTGGGCCGGGAAGACCATCTCCTTGGACTCGTCGTCCTTGAGTGCCATCAGGTCCTTGTAGACCTTGCGGGCCCCGGGTCCGGCCTTGGTGCCCATCATCGTGTCGATGGCGGCGATTGCGTTGGGTCCGGTCGGCATGCTCATGACAACATCATCCGGCCCGGTGGGGTCGCAGGCAAACCCGTGGTGCGAGACTCGGCCCATGACAGGCGAAGTGGGAAGGCGACTCTCCTCGTTGAGCAGGTCCGTCGAGGGCCACGTGGTGCTCGTCACCGGGGCCGGGTCGGGCATCGGGAGGGCCACAGCACACCTCTTCGCCGACGAGGGGGCACGGGTGGCGGTCACGGACCTGGACGCTGCCTCGGCGGACGACGTGGCGGCGGAGGTCACGGCTGCAGGTGGCGATGCCCGGGCGTGGGCGCTGGACGTGACCGATGCTGCGGCCGTGCAGGGGGTGGTTGCCGACGTGGCGGCCTGGGGCGGGGGCCTCGACGTGTTGGTCAACAACGCCGGCGCGTCGGTAGGGCACCCCATCGACCACGACGACTTCGAGGAGGCCTGGGACTTCGGCATCGACCTGTTGCTCACCTCGCTGACGCGCACGATCCGGGCGGCCCTGCCGCACCTGCGACAGGCGGCAGCGGGACGCATCGTGAACATCTCCTCGACGGAGGGGGTCGGCGGTTCGGCCAACATTGCCGCCTACACCGCCGCCAAGCACGGCGTGATCGGGCTCACCCGGTCCCTGGCCGTCGAACTGGGCGAGAGCGGCATCACCGTCAACGCCGTCTGTCCCGGGCCGATCCACACAGGCATCACGTCGGCGATTCCCGAGGAGATGAAGGCCAAGTTCGCACGTCGCACGGTGCCGGTCCGCCGCTATGGAGAACCGGAGGAGATCGCCCACGGCATCCTCCACCTGGCGCTTCCGGCGTCGTCCTACATCACCGGCCACGCGCTCCTGGTCGACGGCGGCATGACGATCAAGAACAACTGATCCGGTTTCCCGGGCGCTCCGGGGTCACCCCTGGTAGAGCACCAGGGCGTCATAGAGGACGGACGGCACCTCGTTGCCGACGACGTGGATCGCCACCTGGGTGGCAACGAGGGTGCCCTTCTTGTGCTGTCGGGCCTCCCTGACCCGGTTGCGGGCGTGCACGGTGGATCCCGACGGCACCGGTGCGAGGAATCGCAGGCCGTCGGCGCCGTAGTTGATGGCGTTCTGGTGGCCGGTGATACGCACGTCGCCGGTCTTGTTGAGGTTCGGCAGGAGGCTGAGCGTGAGGAACCCGTGGGCGATCGGTCCGCCGAACGGGCCGGCGGTGGCCCGCTCGACGTCGACGTGGATCCATTGGTGGTCGCCGGTGAGGTCGGCGAACCCGTTCACCATCTCCTGGGTCACCTCGACCTCGGGTCCCCAGCCGCTCCAGTCGTCGCCGGCGCTGGCGTTCAGCCCGTCGATGTCGTCGAAGGCGATTTCGTCCATGTGCGTTCCTCCCGGTGCCGTGTGTGTCGTACACGGTGGCCGTTGAGCGGATGCCGGGCCAACGTGGGCAGGTGTCTAGGGTCACGGGCCGTCGTCGGTGACGGCGCCGGCAGCAGCGAGACCGGAGGCACATCAAGGTGGATCGGCACTATCGCGAGGCGTGGGACGAGATGACGGCCCCGGGCGCACCGTTCGCCTGGTCGGTCGTCGACATCCGGGGCGTGCCGACGCGTGCCTACGACAGTGCTCCACCGTCCATGGCGCTGCTCTGGGCCGCCTCGGCGGAACACGGCGACAAGGACTACCTCGTCTACGAGGACGAGCGCCTCACCTACGCCCAGGTGCATGAGCGCGTCGACGCCCTCTGCGCCCACCTCGCATCCGCGGGCATCGGGCACGGCGGCCGGGTGGCGATCGCCATGCGGAACTACCCCGAGTGGGTGGTCGGCTACTGGGCCACGGTCAAGCTCGGGGCGGCGGTGGTCGGCATGAATGCCTGGTGGACCCGACCCGAGATGGAGTTCGGACTCGCCGACTGCGAGGCCACTGTGCTGCTGTGCGACCAGGAGCGCCTCGAGAGGATCGCGCCGGGCCTCGGTGGCCTGCGGGAGGACCGTCGACTCCATGTGGTGGTCGTTCGCACCGAGGGCGACCTCCCGGACGACGCCGTCCACTTCGACGATGCCTTGGCGGCGGCCGGCAAGCCGCCCGAGCCGCCCGCCATCGGTCCGGAGGACGACGTCTGCATCTTCTACACGTCGGGTACGACGGGCCACCCGAAGGGTGCCGTGCTCACTCATCGGGGAGCGGTGTCCAACCTGTTGAACCTGGCCTTCTGGCAGACGATGGCGGGTGCGGCACAGGCGAAGGCCGTCGCCGCCGGCGAGGCGCCCCCCGGGTCGGACAAGGTGCAGGGCGACTCGAACCCCGGCTCGGTGTTGGCGGTGCCGTTGTTCCACGTCACCGGCTGCAATTGCTGCCTGCACCCGATCACCGCCGGCGGTGGACGCCTCGTGTTGATGCACCGGTGGGATGCCGAGCGGGCCCTCGAACTCATCGAACGGGAGCGCAGTTCGTCGTTCACGGGGGTGCCCACCATGGCCCGGGAACTCGTCAACAGCCCCGACTTCGACAAGCGGGACACGTCCAGCCTCGAGCACCTGGGCGGGGGCGGCGCCGCCGTGCAGCCGGACCTGGTCGCCAAGATCGAGGAGCGGATCCAGGGCCGCCCCAGCACCGGCTACGGCCTGACCGAGGTGAACGGCGTCATCACGATCAACTCGGCGCACTTCTTCCTCGCCAAACCCGAGTCGGCCGGACCTCCCCTGCCCATCATGGAGGCCCGGATCGTGGCCGAGGACGGCACCGACCAGTCGGCGGGCAGCCCGGGCGAGCTGTGGGTGCGGGGCGCCAACGTCTTCCGGGGCTACCTCAACCAACCGGAGGCCAACGCCGAGATCCTCACCGACGGCTGGTTCCATACGGGCGACATCGGCTACCTCGATGACGACGGGTTCCTGTTCCTCGTCGACCGGGCCAAGGACATGGTCCTGCGGGGTGGTGAGAACGTCTATTCGGCCGAGGTCGAGGCCGCCATCTACGAGCACCCCGCCATCGCCGAGGCGGCCGTGTTCGCCGTCCCGGACGAGCGCCTGGGCGAGGCGGTCGGCGTGGCGATCCTGCTGCTCCCCGGCCATTCCCTCGACGCTGATGGCCTGAGGGCGCACGTGGCGGAGCTCATCGCCTCGTTCAAGGTGCCCGAGCACGTGTGGTTCGTCGACGAGGCGCTGCCCCGGAACGCCAACGGCAAGTTCGTGAAGCGGGAATTGCGCGAGTCCCTGGTTGACACGCCGACGGGCTAGTTGGTAGGAGAGCAGTCCGGGGCCGGAGACCGGGGAAGCGCCGGAGCGGTCACCTCCGCTACCGTGGCGCCGATGGGTGAGCGCAATCCTTATCTGGTCGAGCGCCTCCAGGGGTTCGGCACCACGATCTTCGCCGAGATGTCGGAGTTGGCGGCGCGCACCGGAGCCATCAACCTGGGGCAGGGCTTCCCCGATGCCGACGGTCCCGAAGAGGTGCTCGAGGCGGCCGTGGCGGCGATCCGTGCCGGCCACAACCAGTATCCGCCAGGCCTGGGCATCCTCCCGCTGCGCCAGGCGGTCGCCGACCACCAGCGGCGCTTCTACGGCCTCAAGGTCGATCCCGACACCGAGGTGCTCGTCACCGCCGGTGCGTCGGAGGCCATCGCCGCGGCGATGCTGGCACTGGTCGAGCCCGGCGACGAGGTCGTGGTGTTCGAGCCGTACTTCGACCACTACGCCTCCTCGATCGCCCTGGCGGGTGGACGGCGCAGGGTGGTCAGGTTGCAGGAGCCGGACCTGCGCTTCGACGTGGCTGAACTCGAGGCGGTCATCGGCCCCGACACGCGCCTGATCCTGCTCAACTCCCCACACAACCCGACCGGCAAGGTCTTCGACGCCGAAGAGTTGGGCCGCATCGCCGCCGTCGCGATCGCACACGACCTGCTGGTCGTGACCGACGAGGTCTACGAGCACCTCATCTTCGACGGCCTCCCGCACCTCCCGCTGGCCACCCTGCCGGGCATGGCCGAGCGCACGCTCACCATCTCGTCGGCTGGCAAGTCCTTCGGGTTCACCGGCTGGAAGATCGGCTGGGCGCATGGGCCGGCCAACCTGCTGGCGGCGGTCCTCGTGGCGAAGCAGTCGCTGACCTACGTCAGCGGCGGCCCGTTCCAGCACGCCTTGGTCACCGCCCTCGGCATCGACGATGCCTACTTCGACGGGCTGGTCGACGACCTCCAGGCCAAGCGCGACCTGTTCTGCGCCGGGCTCAAGGCGGCGGGCTTCGAGGTACGACCGCCGTCGGGCACCTACTTCGCCACCGCCGATATCCGGCCCCTCGGCTACGAGGACGGCGTCGACTTCTGCCTGGCGCTACCGGAGCGCTGCGGCGTGGTCGCCGTCCCGAGTGCGGCCTTCTACGACGACGAGGCGGCCGGCCGCCACCTGGTGCGGTTCGCGTTCTGCAAGCAGCCGGAGGTGCTCACCGAGGCCGTCGAACGCCTCGCCACCCTGGGAGGTGCACAGTGAAGGTCGCCGCCGTCCAACATGACGTGGTCTGGGAGGACCGCGACGCCAACCACGCCCACCTCGAGGGGATGGTCGCCGAGGCCGTCGACCGGGGGGCGAACCTGGTGGTGTTGACCGAGATGTTCCCGACCGGCTTCTCGTTGGCCACGGACCTGATCGTCGAGCCGCCCGACGGGCCGAGCGTCGAATGGTTGTGCGGCCAGTCCGCCCGCCACGGCTGCTGGACCGCCGGCTCCATCCCCACGCTCGACATCGCCGGCGAACTCCCGGTCAACCGCTTCGTCGTTACGGCCCCCGACGGCACCACGCACCACTACGACAAGCTCTACCCGTTCTCCTACGCCCGGGAACACGAGCGCTACCGGGCCGGCAACAAGCACGTCACGGTCGACATCGAAGGCGTCCGGACCACGCTGTTCGTCTGCTACGACCTGCGCTTCGCCGAGGCCTTCTGGGACCTTGCCCACGACACCGACCTCTACCTCGTGCCCGCCAACTGGCCCGAGGCACGCCGGGAGCACTGGAGCACGCTCCTGCGGGCACGGGCCATCGAGAACCAGGCCTACGTGGTGGGCGTCAACCGGGTCGGCACCGACCCGAAGCTCTCGTACACGGGCGACAGCGTGATCGTGGACCCGTTCGGCGAGGTGCTGGCCGAGGCCGAGCCGGGCTGCGAGGAGGTGCTCGTCGCCGAGGTCGACCCCGCACGGGTCGCCGAGGTACGGGCGAGGTACCCGTTCCTCCAGGACCGCCGCGGGTGAGCACGCCCGAGGTCCTCGGGCGGACCCGCTCGCTCGTCGAGCCGGCGCTGCGGGCGGTCGTCGAGGGCCTCAGCGCGCGCCTGCGGCCATCTTCGACCTATCACTTCGGCTGGACCGAGGCCGACGGTTCGCCGTCGGCCATGGGTGCCGGCAAGGGCCTGCGCCCGACGCTGGCGGTGCTCTCCGCCGAGGCCGTAGGCGCCCCCGCCGAGGTGGCCGTGCCGGGAGCGGTGGCGGCCGAACTGGTGCACAACTTCTCGCTGGTGCATGACGACATCATCGACGGCGACACCGAACGCCGGCACCGGCCGACCGTGTGGTCGGCGTTCGGCACCGACGAGGCAATCATCTCGGGGGACGCCCTCCACAACCTCGCCTACCAGGTGCTGCTCGACGATCCGTCACCGCAGCGCCAGGCCGCCGCCGCCCGCCTCACCCGTGCCACGGCGGCGATGATCGCCGGCCAGGCCGCCGACATGGCCTTCGACGACCTGCCCACGGTGACCCTCGCTGAATGTGTCGCCATGGAGGCCGACAAGACGGGGGCGCTGCTGGCCTATTCGGCCAGCGTCGGTGCCGTGCTGGCCGGGGCCACGGATGCCCAGGTCGACGCCCTCGATGAGTTCGGCATGGAACTGGGCTGCGCCTTCCAGGCTGTCGACGACGTGCTCGGCATCTGGGGCGACCCGTCGGTCACGGGCAAGGCGGTCGGCAACGACCTGCGCGAGCGCAAGAAGTCGCTGCCTGTGGCCGTGGTTCTCGACCAGGGTGGTGAGGCGGCCGACGAACTGTTGGCGATCTACGGGCGCGACGGCGACCTCACCGACGACGACGTGGCCCGGGCGACGTCGGTGCTCGAGGCGGCGGGCGGGCGGTCGCACGCCGAGTCCTCGGCCGGCGCCCACCTGGTGCTGGCGCTCACGGCCCTCGACGGCCTGGGCTTCGACGACGGTGCCGTGGTCGATCTCAACGACCTCGCCCGCTTCGTCGCCGACCGCGAGTTCTAGAGCCTCCTGATCGCCTTCAGGGTCACGACCGCGCGGCCTTCTTCGCGAGACGCCGCCAGGTCGACGGTGCCCTCGAGCACCCATTCGTGGAAGCCGTCTGGGTCGGCGATGGTCTGGGTGACCGGCCAGGCATCGGCACCGGTGCCGCCCGAGTCGTCCAGCACGAAGAACCCGGCGCCCCGGGCGTGGGCGTCGGTCGGGATCTCGGCGAAGTCGTCCCAGTAGGGGGCGATGGCCTCGGCGACCACCTCGGCCTTCCAGGCCTGGTCACCGACAGCAGGCACCTCGGCGAGCGCAGCGTGTTCGCGGCGGGCCAGCAGCTGCACCCAGCGGAACACCTCGTTGCGCACCATCACCCGGAACGCCCGCGGCTCAGCCGTCACGTCGGGCCTGTCATCAGGCGTGGGGGCCGCTGTCCCGTCGAAGGTGTCCGCCCCGTCGGGGTTGCGTAGTCGCTCCCACTCCTCGAGCAGGCTGGAGTCGACCTGGCGGACTGTCGCACCCAACCAGGCCTCGAGGTCGGCCACCTCGTCGGTGCGGGCCACGGGAGGCACGTTCTGCACGAGCCCCTTGTAGGCGTCGGTGAGGTAGCGCAGCACGGTCCCCTCGGAGCGCTTGAGCCCGTGGTGCCCGATGTAGTCCCGGAACCCGTAGCCGAACTCGAACATCTCCCGGGCCACCGACTTGGGCTTCACGTTCTCGTCGCCCACCCACGGGTGGTGCGAGCGGAACACGTCGAACGTGCCGTACAGGAACTCGGCGAGTGGCCGGGGCGGGCGCACCTCGGCGAGGCGGTCCATGCGTTCCTCGTACTCGACGCCCTCCATCTTGAGCCGGGCCACCAACTCCGACTTGAGGCGGTTCACCTGGGCGGCCTGTACCACGCCGGGGTTCTCCAGCACCGATTCGACCACCGAGAGCACGTCGAGGGCATGCCCGGGCTCGTCGACGTCGAGTTCCGGGATGACCTCGAGGGCGAACAGCGACAGTGGCTGGTGGAGGGCGAACTGGTCCTGGAGGTCGACGCCGATGCGCACCCGGCGGCCCTCGTCGTCGGGCTCGTCCAGTTCCTCGACGATGCCGGCGGCCCGCAGCGAGCGGTAGACACCGATCGCCTTGCGGATGTGTCGACGTTGACGCTTGCGGGGCTCATGGTTGTCGAGGAGCAGCCGCTTGAGTACCGCCCCGCCGTCGCCGGGTCGCGACAGCACGTTGAGCACCATCTGGTGGGTGACGTCGAAGCTGGACTCCAGCGGCTCGGGTCGGCCGACGACGAACCTGTCGAAGGTCTCCTCGTTCCAATGGGAGTACCCGCGGTCGGGCGGCTTCTTCTTGACCAGCTTCTTCTTCCGGCCCGGATCGGCGGCGACCTTCTGCTCGGCCCGCCGGTTCTCGATCCAGTGGGGCGGGGCCTGTACCCATACGTGGCCCTCGTCGTCGAAGCCCCGTCGGCCCGCCCGCCCGGCGACCTGTTGGAACTCCCGGTTGGAGAGGAGCCGGGTGGTCGTGCCGTCGTACTTGCAGAGTTGGGTGAACAGCACGGTGCGGATCGGCACGTTGATGCCTACGCCTAGCGTGTCGGTCCCGCAGATCATCTTGAGCAGGCCGGCCTGGGCCAACTTCTCCATGAGTCGCCGGTAGCGGGGGAGCAGCCCGGCATGGTGTAGTCCGATCCCGTGGCCGATGAAGCGCCGCAGGTCCTTGCCGATCGGGGTGTCGAAGCGGAAGCCGCCGACCTCGGTACGTACGGCGGCCTTCTCGTCCTTCGTGAGCACGTCGAGGCTGCACAGGTCCTGGGCCTTCTCTGCGGCGGCCTGCTGGGTGAAGTGCACGATGTAGACGGGTGCCCGGTCGGACCGCAGCAGTTCGTCGACCGACTCGTGGAGCGGGGTCTCCCGGTACTCGGTGATGAGCGGCACGGGTCGCTCGCTGCCGGCGACGGTGACGGCAGGTCGGCCGGTGCGGGCCTCGAGGTCGTCGGTGAAGCGCCGGGTCGGTCCGAGCGTGGCGGACATCAACAGGAACTGCACGTGGGTCAGTTCGAGCAGCGGCACCTGCCAGGCCCAGCCCCGCTGCGGGTCGGCGTAGAAGTGGAACTCGTCGGCCACGACCAGGCCCACGTCGACGTCGGCGCCCTGGCGTAGCGTCCGGTGGGCGAGGATCTCGGCGGTACAGGCGATGATCGGGGCACCGGGGTTGACCGAGGCGTCGCCAGTCACCATGCCGACGTTGTCGGGTCCGAAGTCGCGGGCCAGGGCGAAGAACTTCTCGCTGACCAGGGCCTTGATCGGCGCTGTGTAGACGCTGCGCTCGCCCCGGGCCAGGGCGGCGGCGTGGGCGGCGGTGGCGACCAGTGACTTCCCCGAGCCGGTCGGCGTGGCGAGGACGACGTGGTTGCCGGCCAGCAACTCGAGGACTGCCTCCTCCTGGGCCGGATAGAGGTCGAACCCCTGCTCAGCGGTCCAGGCGACGAACCCCTCCAGCAACTCGTCCGGGTCGCCCCCACTCGGCAGCCGGTCGGTGAGCAGGGTCATGACGGGCGGACGAGGTGCACCCGCAGCGCCTCGACCTCGGTGTGGGCGGTGCAGCCGGGGAGGTGGTCGTTGACCATGCCCATGGCCTGCATGAAGGCGTAGACGGTGGTTGGCCCGACGAACGACCAGCCCCGGTGCTTGAGGTCCCTGCTTAGGGCGGTCGAGGTCGGCGTGGTGGCGGGGATCGACCCGTCCGCCTCGCGGACCGGCGACTCGGGCTCCCACGACCACACGTAGGCCGCCAGCGAGCCGAATTCGTCGGCCAACTCGAGGCAGAGGGAGGCATTGCTGATCGTCGATTCGACCTTGCCGCGGTGCCGGATGATTCCGGCGTCGCCCAACAATCGCTCGATGTCGGCCTCGCCGTAGCGAGCGACCACGGCCGGGTCGAAGCCGGCGAACACCTCCCGGAAGCGGTCCCGCTTGCGCAGGATCGTCAACCAGGACAGCCCGGCCTGGAACCCTTCGAGGCAGAACTTCTCGAACAGTCGGTGGTCGTCGACCACGGGCCGGCCCCACTCGTGGTCGTGGTAGGCGACGTAGTCGGCGTGGTCGCCCGGCCACCAGCAGCGGGTGACGCCGTCGTCGCCGGTCACGAGTTCGTGGCTCATCGTTTCCTCGTCGATTGCACCGCGCTCCGGTTGGGACCCGTCATGGGGTCCGACGGTACGCTCCCGCAGCCCCCGACCCGACGCCAGTCCTGACCCGAACCGGAGCTCCCATGATCCTCATTGCCGGCACCATCTCCCTCGATCCCGACAAGGTCGACGAGGCGCTCGCTGCCATCGTGCCGCTCATGGAGGGCACCCACGCCGAGGACGGTTGCATCGACTACGTGCTGAGCGCCGACCCGCTCACGCCCGGCTGTATCCGCATCTTCGAGAAGTGGGAGGGCGACGAGGCCATGGCAGCCCACATGAAGGCGCCGCACATGGCAGCGTTCCAGGGAAAGTTGGGCAGCCTCGGCGTGACCGGCCTGTCCGTCGACCGCTTCGACGGAGCCACCGCCTCCAAGGTCTTCTAGGGGAGTTGGCGCTCAGACGCCCATTCCCACGGGCCGGCCGTCGACGATCTGGTCGAGGTACTCGGAGAGGCCCCATCCGGTTTTGCCGTCGCAGCGGAACCGGGTGAGTCCCTCGGTGATGCGGGTGTGGAGCAGTTCCCCGTCTGGGGTGGTGCGGCGGTTGCGCAGCGGGATCAGCGACGTGACCGAGCCCCGCACCTCGTAGGTGCGCTCGTCCGTCGATACGACGGCTGTGAGGCCGGTCTGGTAGCCGTCATCGTCCCAGTCGGTGTCGATCGCCACCTCGCGGATCTGCTGGTAGCGCTCGCCGTGGAGGACCATGCCGCCGGGGTTGCGGTCGGTGCCGTCCCGGCTGATCAGCGAGATCATCATGGCGAAGTCCTCGTCGAAGGCCATCGGCAGCCAGCGGTACCAGGAGATGGCCTGCCAGTAGCGGGCGCCCCACGACTTGTCCCGCAGCCCGAGGCCGTCGACGGCGAAGCGCTCGCCGTCGACTTCGATGGTGCCCGTGGCACCGACGTGCTGCTCGTAGTGGGCCTTCGAGAACGACGACTCGGCGTCCTGCTCGGGTTCGTCGCCCGTCTCGGCGTCGACGGGTCGGCCGCCGTACATCGGGGAGATGCCCCGGTAGGCGAGGTCGACGAAGCACGGCACGGACGGGTTCTCGGAGAATGCCGTCCTCGGGTCGGCCATCTGGCCGGGGTCGTCGAGGAGGCAGACCTTGCCCTCGTAGCGCACCCGGAGCCGCCGGAACGGTTCCTCGACGTCGATGCGCAGGCCACCGGCGTCGAACACCTCGTTCGTGGCGATCGTGGGCCTCTGGTACATGAACCCCACCCGGCCGTCGGGGAGGTACACGCAACAGGTCATCTCGGCGTATCCCTCGTTGACCCGGTTGCCGATCCGGAACCAGGCGCCGACCGTCGTCGCGTGGTCGACGACGTTGAGGTACATCGACTCGTTGTAGTTGGGGACCGGGTCGGGCTCGTGGTTGTACTCGTCCTCGGGCGCGAGGACGATCCGCGTCGCACGCTTTCGTTCATCCATGGCGACCCCCTGGTCCGGTTGGAAGTGTCGCGCCGCTGGGCTCCGAAGGCGCGATCGGGCTCCTGGCTCGGGTGACCCGGGGCTGAAGGCAGGGTGATTGGCGTGTAGATTTCGTCGCTATGGACATTCGAGAAGTCACCAGCGTCGCAGACATCATCCTCACCGGGGTCGCCGAGAAGCCCGATGCCGAAATGCTCGTCATCGGCGACGAACGCATCACGTGGGCCGAGATGAGGGATCGGGCCGGGCAGGTCGCCAACGCCCTGCGCGCCTCGGGGGTGGGCCCCCAGGAACGCATCGCCTACATCGACAAGAACGGCGCCGAGTACTTCGAGTTGGCGTTCGGCTGCAGCCTCGCCAACTCGGTCACCGTCGCCGTGAACTGGCGACTGGCGCCACCCGAGATGGCCTACATCGTCAACGATGCCCAGTCGAAGGTTCTGGTCATCCACGAGGAGTTCGCAGACCATCTGGCCGCCTTCGAGGCCGACCTCACCCACACCGACACGATCCTCGTCATCGGCGACCATGACACGCACGCCTCGTACGCCGGGTGGCGCGATGCCCATTCGCCCGACTGCGAGGTCACCCCGGCGGGCGGCGACGACGTGTCAATGCAGCTCTACACGTCCGGTACCACCGGCCTGCCCAAGGGCGCCCAGCTCACCAACGACAACTTCAAGACGCTCTTCCAGGTCGTCGAATGGCAGATGGACGACGACAGCATCAACATGGCCGTCATGCCGCTGTTCCACATCGCCGGCAGCGGCTGGGCCCTGTTCGGCATGGGCTGCGGCGCCCGAACCATCATGACCCGCGAGTTCGAACCGGTCTCCGCCCTGCAACTGATTGAGTCAGAAGCCATCACCCACGCCATCTTCGTGCCGGCCATCCTGCAGTTCTTCCTGATGGTCCCGAGCGACGGCATCGACCTCTCCACGATGGAACTGATCGTGTACGGCGCCTCGCCGATCACCCAGGACGTCCTCGTCAAGTCGATGGAGATGTTCGGTTGCCAGTACATGCAGGTCTACGGCCTGACCGAGACCACCGGTGCCGTCACGCAACTCAACCCCGAGGACCATGACCCGGGCGGCCCCCGCGAGCACCTGCTGCGGTCGGCCGGCAAGCCCATCGCCAGCGTCGAGGTGAAGATCGTCGACGCCGACACCGGTGCCTCGCTACCCGACGGCGAGGTCGGCGAGGTCTGGATCCGGTCGCTCCAGAACATGAAGGGCTACTGGAACATGCCCGAGGAGACCGCCTTGTCGCTGCCCGGCGACGGCTGGTTCCGTTCCGGCGACGCCGCATACATGGAAGACGGGTTCCTCTTCATCCACGACCGGGTGAAGGACATGATCATCTCGGGTGGTGAGAACGTGTACCCGGCCGAGATCGAGAACGCCCTCATGGCCCACGAGGGAATCGCCGACGTGGCGGTCATCGGCATCCCGGATGACAAGTGGGGCGAGGTCGGCAAGGCACTCGTCATCCCGGTCCCCGACGGCGGCGTCACCGCCGAGGAGATCCTCGCCTTCGCCCGGGAGCGCCTGGCCGGGTTCAAGTGTCCCAAGACGGTCGATTTCGTCGAGGCGATCCCGCGCAACCCGTCGGGCAAGATCATCAAGCGCGAACTGCGCGACCCCTACTGGGAGGGCCGCGACCGCAGGGTCAACTGACCCACTGGCAGTCGGAGTGGGGCTGCTGACTAGGGTCGGCAGGCATGGGACACAACACGGAAAGCCACTTGGCCGGGAAGGTCGCTCTCGTTACCGGCGGATCGCGCGGCATCGGCAAGGCCATCGCCGGTTGTCTCGCCGGAGCCGGCGCCAAGGTCATGATCACCAGCCGCAAGGCCGAGGCCTGCGAGGCCACGGTGGCCGAACTGGCGGCCGAGACTGGCGGCGACCTGGCCTACGAGGCCGGGAACGTCGGCAGGGTCGAGGACATGGAACGGGTCATCGGCGCCACGATCGAAACCTTCGGCGCCCTCGACATCCTCGTGAACAACGCGGCAACGAACCCGTATGCGGGGCCGACCATCGACGTCGACCTGCCCCGCTGGCAGAAGACGCTCGACGTCAACCTGACGGCGCCCCTGGCCTGGATCCAGTTCTGCTGGAACGCCTGGATGAAGGAACATGGCGGCAATATCGTCAACATCTCGTCGGTCGGGGCGTTCCACACCAACCAGATCCTCGGCACCTACGACATCACCAAGTCGGCCCTGCTCCACCTGACGCGGCAACTCGCTGCCGAGCTGGCTCCCGGTGTCCGCGTCAACGCCGTTTGTCCGGGCCTCGTGAAGACCGACTTTGCTCGCGCCCTCTGGGCGGACGGGCGTGGCGACGAGGTGGCGCAGGGGTACCCGCTGAAGCGTCTCGGTGAGCCCGAGGACATCGCCCAGGCGGTGCTGTTCCTCGCCTCGGACGCCTCGAGTTGGATCACCGGCCAGGAGATTGTCGCCGACGGTGGCGGCGAGGTCGGATTCCCCCACGGCTGAGCGGCGGGGGGTACTTCAGACCTCGAGTTGGCCGGCGAGGCCCTCGGTGGCCTCGATGAACTCCTCGATCATGTCCATCACGACCTGGCCGGTCCCGCGGGTGCGGTTCATCGACCCTACGATCTGGCCGACGAAGTAGGTCGCCAACTGTTCGGCCCCTGAGCCCTCGTGGTGGGCGGCCCGGTTGATCCGCAGCAGGGCCTGATCGGTCAGTATCGGCTGGAAGGGCATTCCGAGCGGGTCGGGGGTGTCCTCCCGGTCCCATTCCTCGGTCCAGGCGCTGCGCAGCATCCGGGCCGGCTTGCCGGTGATCGAGCGCGACCGCAGGGTGTCGGTGGTGGCTGCGTCGAGCATCTTCTGCTTGACGACGGGGTGGGTCTCAGCCTCCTCGGTGGTGAGCCACACCGATCCGCACCACACGCCGGCAGCGCCGAGTGCCAGCGATGCGGCCATCTGGCGACCTCGGCCGATGCCGCCGGCGGCGAGCACCGGCACGGGGGCGACAGCGTCGACGACCTCCGGGATCAGCACCATGGTTCCGATCTCGCCGGTGTGGCCGCCTCCTTCGCCGCCCTGGGCGATGATCAGGTCGACCCCGACCGCCACGTGCCGCTCGGCGTGCACCCGGGTGCCGGCCAGGGCACCCACCTTGACGCCCTCCTCGTGGCAACGCCGGACCATTTCGGGCGGCGGTGAGCCGAGGGCGTTGGCGATGAGCGCCGGGCGGTGGGCGAGGGCCACCTCGAGCTGCCGTTCGGCCCGGTTGAGGGAGAACGGGGCGTCGCCGGGTCGATGCGCCCAGCTCTCCGAATCCTCGGGGTTGGGTGGCACCTCGTAGCGCTCGAGGATCTCGTCGAGGAACTCCCTGTGGGTGCCGGGGATCAGGTTGGCGATGTCGGCGGCCTGGAACCCACCCGATTCGTCACCGGCGTAGCGGGCGGGGATGATGATGTCGACGCCGTAGGGGCGGTCGCCCACCTCGTCCTCTATCCAGGCCAGGTCCACCTCGAGGGACTCGTCGCTGTGGGCTACGGCGCCCAGAACGCCCAGGCCGCCGGCCTTGGACACGGCGGCGACCACGTCCCGGCAGTGGCTGAAGGCGAAGATCGGGAACTCGATTCCGAACATATCGGTGACTGGAGTCTTCATGGTCTTGTCGTTCCTTGGTGGTTGTCGGGTCAGGCGGCCACGAGGCCGTCGGGGTCGATCTCGGCCGCCCTGCCGACGTGTTCGTCGACGCACATGGCGGCCAGGCGCCCGGGGTCGCGGGTCGTGCCCCAGGTGCGGGCGTCGTCGGGGGTGCGCAGTGCGATGAGGGCGTGGGTGGGCGCGTTGTCCCGGTCGTGCATCACCGTGTAGCCCTCGATGGTCGCCGTGCCGACGTAGGCGTGGTCGGCGGTGCGGGTCGACAGGTCGGCGGCCGCCTCCCGGACGTCGACCACCCGGAAGGGCTGCTCGGGGGGTTCGGTGCCGTAGACGCCGAAGGCGTGCTTGGTGGCATAGCCGCCGTTGGCGTGGACGAGTCCGGTCCCCGGCCGTTCGCGCATGTGGTGGACGAGGGCGGCGATGGCCTGGCCGCTGTAGTTGTTGAACGGTCCACCAGCGAACGTGAGCCCGCCTGTGACCGTGAGTGGACGGTCGTGGCTGATGCCCAGTTCGGCCGTCGAAATCTGTACGGACGAAGGGAAGCAGGAGTAGAGGTCGAGGTGGGTGAGGTCGTCGATCCCGAGGCCGGCCGCCGCAAGGGCTGCCTCACCCGCCAACTTCAGCACCGGCGCCCGGTGGAGGTCGAGGCGCTCGCTGATCCACGTCGTGTCGAGGCCGACGCTGCCGGAGAGGGGGAACACCCAGCGGTCCCGGGGCACGCCGAGCGCCTGGGCGCGTTCGGCCGAGAGCACCAACACGGCCGATGCCTGGTCGACCGTGTTGTGGGCGTTCATGGCGACGGTGTACGGCGCACCGACGAGACGGTTGGTTGCGGAGGGCGTGGAGATCTCATCGGGGGTCATGGGCGTGCGGACGGCGGCGTGCGGGTTGTCGACGGCGACGGCGTTGAAGCCGGCCCAGAGTCCACCAAGGCGTCGACGGTGCTCATCGATCGACTCACCGCGGTCGTACCGGATGGCCGAGTCGAGCAGCGGGTAGACGGAGATGGGGGCGTCGATGCCGCGTGCCTCCTCCTCGCTGGTCGCCATCACGAGCGTGTCACCGAACTGCCGGGCCGGTGGCAGGTCGGTGTCGGCGTCTCGACGGATGTCGACGCCCAGTCGCCGTGCCCGCCGTCGCGAGGCATTGACCTCGCCACCCAGCATCGCAGCGGCGTCGATCTCGCCGGCCCGGATGCGGGCGGCCAGGTCGTTGAGGAGTAGCTGGGGGGAGTGGCCGGACCACGCGGTGACGAGGGTGTCGGCATCGATGGCCCTGACGAGGTCGGCGACCTGGCGACCGGGGTCGGTGTAGCGCCAGAGGCCGCCGGCCACGCCGATGAGGTCGAGTCCGGGGAGGCAGCCCGGAGAGTCGGCGTCGATCGCCGCCGAGTGCAGCGCATCGACCATCAACTCGAGGGGCGTGCGGGCATGGGTGGGGTCGTCGACCCGGTCGGTCACCTGGGCGGCGCCGACGATGACCGGGGTGCGGGGGTCGATGGCCATGCCCCCAGCATGCAGTACGGACGTGCCCGTTGCCGAGGCGCGCCCCTGTTAGGCACGCTTCACAGCGGCCTACACTTCCGGTCATGGTCTACGAGACACCCGAGTACCACCCGGCGTTCGAGGAGTACTGCGAGGCCATCTTCGAGTTGGCCGAGGACGACTTCAATGTCATCCAGGCCCGCATCGCTGATCGCCTCGAGGTGAGCCGGCCGGCGGTCTCCGAGATGATCCGGCGCCTGGAGTCCGAGGGCCTCGTGGCTACAGGCAAGGGTGCCATCTCGCTCACCGTCGACGGCATGGAGTTGGCCACACAGGTGGTCAGGCGCCATCGCATCGCCGAGCGCTTCCTGACCGATGTCCTGGGCCTGAACTGGACCGACGCCCACCACGAGGCCGGCAAGTGGGAGCACGTGATCTCGCCGGTGGTCGAGAAGGCGCTGGTCCGCTTGTTGGGCGAGCCCACCACCTGCCCGCACGGCAACCCGATCCCCGGCTCCGACTACGCAGAGCCCGACACCCGCCACCTGGCCGATGTATCGGTGGGTGCCGGATTCACGGTGAACCGGATCACCGAGGAGCTCGAGTTCCAACCGGGCCTGCTCGAGTTCCTCGAGGAGTCGGCGCTGATGCCCGGCAACCGGGGCGTGGTCACGGCAGCGTCACCGGACGGCACGGTGACCGTCGAGGTCTCGGGCACCCGGGTCGGCGTCGGGTCGTTCGCTGCCGAACGCATCCTCGTCACCGACTGAAGGCCGGCCTGCGGGTTGCGAATGCGGCTCAGGCCAGGTGGTCCGACCGGCGCACCACGAGGAACCAGGTCAGCAGGGCGCTGATCGCCACGAGCACGAGTGACAGGATCGCCATCTCGGCGAGGTACAGCGCTTCGTAGGCGTCCCAGATCTGGACTACGAGCGTCCGGAACCCGATCGGCGACACCAGCAGCGTGGCGGGGAGCTCCTTCATGGTCGAGAGCATCACCAGGCCTGCTCCGGCAGCCAGTCCGGGGGCCATGATCGGCAGGTCGACAGTGAAGAATCGCCGTAGTCGACCGGCGCCCAGCAGGCGGGCAGCGTCGTTCATCTGTCGAGGCACGGACGAGACCGCCACCTGGGCGGTTCGCACCGCCAGTGCGCCGAAGTGCACGACGTAGGCGAACACGAGGACCGGCATCGTGCCGATCAGGAACTCGAACGGCGAGGCATGGAGGGTCCAGAAGATGAGCGAGATCGCCACCACCAGCCCGGGGATGGCGAAGCCGGCCACCACCACGCCATTGACGATGCCACCCAGTCGGGAGCGGTGGCGGGCCAGGAGGTACGCCACCGGGAGCACCACGGCGATGGCGACGACGGCGGTGACCATGCTGACCCAGACGGTGCTCCAGGTGGCGCCAGCCACGTCGCCCCAATCGAGCCGCAGTTCGGCCAGGCCGCGACGCTGTCGGAACCAGCCGAACAACCCCCAGTCGGCGAGAGCGACGGCAGGGGCGAAGAGGGCGAGGCCCACGACCAGCGAGCAGGTGGCGATGGCCGCAGCCTTCCAGCGGCCGAGCGGGATGAGTAGGGAGGACCGGTCGCCGATCACCTCGGTACGCGACCCCCGTCGGGCCACGGTGCGCTCGGTGGCGACGACCACGAGCGCCAGGGCGAGGAGCAGCAGGGCGAGGGCGAAGGAGCGGCCCTGGTCGAACAGCCGGGTGCGGTAGATGGTCTGGGTGAGGGTTTCGAACCGCATCAGGTGGACGGCGCCGAAGTCGCTGACCGTGTAGAGGAAGACGAGCAGCGAGCCGGCGCCGATCGACGACGACGCCTGCGGCACGACGACCCGCCGGAACACCTGGAGGGGCCGGTCGCCGAGGAGGCGTGCGTTCTCCTCGAGGGACGAGGGAAGGGCGGAGAGCCGGGCCGCCACGGGGAGGTACACGTAGGGGTAGGTGAACAGCGTCAGGACCAGCCATGCCCCGAAAAGGCCGTGGAGCCGGAGTTGGAGGTCGAACCCGAGGTGGCCGGCCAGGTCGTGCACGATGCCGCCGGGCGTCAGGCCGGAGCGGAAGGCGGCGGCTCCCACGAAGCTGGGGTACACGAGCGGTAGGGGGGCGACTATGCGCCAGAACCGGCGTAGGGGGAGGTCGGTGCGCACGGTGAGCCAGGCGAGGGCGGTGCCGAGCAGTGCCGCCGATGCGGACACCAGGAACGCCAGTTGGACGGTGCGCCAAAGTGGCTCGAGCGATCGCCGTTCGGTGAGCAGGTGGAGGGCGCCACCGGTCAGTGCCCGCCAGAGCACATAGCCGCCCGGGAGGGCGAACAGCGCCGCCACGAGGACGGCGCCGACCGAGAGGTCCCACGGCGGCCGTCCGGTCCTCGCCCGGGACCGGACATCACTGGCCGTGGAGGGTGCAGCCACCGGGTTCTCGCTCATTGCGCCATTGTGGTTCCCTTCGCGGAATCCGCTACTGGTCGAGGACTCCACTGGCCTCGATGATCTCGATGGTGCGCTTGAACTCGGCGGCCATGTCGTCGATGTCGACGGCACCGACGGAGTCGGCGGGCCGCTCGGGGAGCTGCGAGGCGGGAGCCACGCCGGTGGCCAGCGGGTACTCGAAGACCGAGTCGGTCAGGTAGCGCTGCTGGGCATCGCTCAGGAGGAAGGCGAGGAAGCGGTTGGCGAGGTCCTTGTCGTCGCTGCTGTCGAGCACCGAGGCGGTGGCAATGATCATGAGGCCGCCGTCGTCGCCGGGGGCGAAGCCGTGGTTGGTCGAGCGCTGGGCGTCGCCGTTCTCGGCGACCTCCTGGTGGTTGTAGTAGTGGTTGACGAGGCCGAAGCGCACCTCGTCGCGGCCCACGGCCTCGACGATGGCCCGGTTCGTGGGGTAGAAGTGCGAGCCGTTGGCGACCATGTCGTCGAGCCAGGCGATGGCGATGTCGTCGCCGTTGCGGAGACGGAACACGGTGAACCAGTCCTGGAATGACGAGTTCGAGCCGGGGATGGCGACGAGGCCGGCGTACTCGGGGCCGGTCAGGTCGAAGACCGAGTCGGGCAGGTCGTCCTCGGACACCTCGTCGATGTTGTAGACGAGCACGCGGGCCCGGCCGGCGAAGCCGACCCAGGTGCCGCCGTTGGAGCGGTTCGCTGTATTGACCTCGACGAGCACTTCATCGTCGAGGTCGGCGAGCATGCCGAGGTCGTTGAGGTAGCCGGTCGGCCCGGGACTGCGGGACAGGAACACGTCGGCGGTCGTCTTGGACCCCTCGGTCTCGAGGGTGAGCGCCATGTCGTTGGAGGAGCCGTAGCGGGCCTCGACGGCGATGCCGGTTTCGGCGGTGAAGGCTTCGAAGATGGGTCCGACGAGGCTCTCGGAGCGACCGGAGTAGATCGTGATCGACGTGTCGTCGTCGCTCCCGCAGCCAGTGAGGCCGGCGGCTCCGGCCAGTAGGCCGGCGCCGAGCAGTAGGGCGACGCTGAGGGGACGAGCGTGCGGGAAGGGGAAGTGCATGGCTGGAATGGCTCCTGAAGGCGGGTGTCCGCACGATGTTAAGGAACCCTAACTAATGGACATTGAACTTCACAACCCGAGGGCCACCGCTCCCGACCCGACATAGGTCACACCGACGCGGTCGCCTCGCTGGTGTGGCAGGTCGGCCTCGGTCCGCACCTTGACCGATGGCCCGTCGTCCAGCAACACGTGGACCATGGCGTCGTGGCCGTAGTACTCGACCAGTTCGATCGTGCCGTTGTCGCCTGCGCCGACCGCCAGGTCCTCGGGCCGAAGCAGCAGGTCGGCCGGGCCATCCCAGCCGACCAGCACGGGCACTTCGCCGACGGGCGTCTGGCACGAACCGACCGGTCGGTTGCAGCGGAACAGGTTGGCGTCGCCGACGAAGGTGGCCACCCAGCGGTCGACGGGCCGCCGGTAGAGGTCGTCGGGCGTGCCGACCTGGGCCAGGTGGCCATCGTGGAGCACCGCCACCCGGTCGCCCAGCACGAACGCCTCCTCCTGGTCGTGGGTGACGAAGATGGTGGTGATGCCGAGGTCGACGAGCAGGCGGTGCATCTCGGCACGGACCTGGAGGCGCAGGGTGGCGTCGAGGTTCGAGAAGGGCTCGTCGAGCAGCAGGACCCCCGGGCGAGGAGCGAGCGCCCTGGCCAGGGCCACCCGCTGCTGCTGGCCGCCAGAGAGCGTGCCGGGCATGCGGTCGGCCACATCGGCGAGGCCGACCATGGCGAGTGCCTCGTCGACCCGGCCGTTGCGACGCTGGTCCCGGGGGAGCCCGTAGGCCACGTTGCGTTGGACGTCGAGGTGGGGGAACAGGGCGCCGTCCTGGAAGACCATGCCGATCCGCCGTCGCTCGGGGGGTACGAAGTTCTCGTTGCCGGTGACGACGCGGCCACCCACCGAGATGGTGCCGTGCGTGGGACGCTCGAGTCCTGCGATGGAACGCAGCAGCGTGGTCTTGCCACAGCCGCTGGGACCGAGGAGGGCGACGAGTTCGCCGGGGGCGATCTCGAGGGAGAGGTCGGTGAGGACGGGCGGGCCGCCATAGGCGACTGAGAGGTCGGCGACCCGGAGCCCGGTGGGGGTGGTGTCGGCGACCCGGACGGCTCGACTGTTCACCATACCTAACAGGCTAGGGGTGGTGTCCCGCGCAACCCAAGACCGCCGTCGGGGCCCACCGGTTCTGCGCCGTTGACTACCGTGCCCGGACATGACCGACGTCTCCATCGGCTGGGTCGGACTGGCCGCCTCGCTGGTACTGGTCGCGGTGACGATCGGCGTGTCCATGGGGCGACGGCTCGGTCTCGAAAAGGACCTGGTCGTGGCCTCCGCCCGTGCGGTCGGACAGCTGTTGCTCGCCGGCTGGGCGCTCACGCTGTTGCTCGCCGACGACGTCCCGATCGCCTGGGCCTGGCTCTGGGTGGCGGCCATGGTGCCGGTGGCCGCCTGGTCGGCCCGCCGCCGCGAACCCCGCCTGCCGGGGATCATGGTGACCACGACCGTCGGCTACACGCTCGGCCTCGCCGCCTCGCTGGCCGTAGTCTTCGGCTTCGACGTCCTGCCCTACGAGGCCCGGGTGCTGGTGCCGGTGTCCGGGATGGTCGTCGGCAACTCGCTCAAGGTCGTGGTGGTCGCCGCCACCCGACTGGTCGACGGCTTCCGCGACCGGGCCGGCGAGGTCGAGGCGCTGCTCGCCCTGGGCTTCGATCGGCGGAGGGCCTCAAGGGACGTCACCGCCGAGGCACTGAAGCTGGCCCTGCGCCCCCAGATCGAAGTCACCCGGTCCGTGGGGATGGTGTTCCTGCCGGGCGCCCTGACCGGGATGATCCTCGCCGGGGTCGACCCTCTCGATGCCGCCCTCGTCCAGGCGGCGATCCTGTTCCTGATCCTCGGCTCGGCGGCGATCACGGGCCTGGTTGTGGTGCTGGGCGGCGCCCGGCGGTTCATGACGGTCGACCAGCGCCTGGTTCTGCCGGATCAACCCGCCGACTGAGCCCCCAGCGACTTCAGCGCGGCGAGCACGGCGGGGATCGACAGGCCGACCACGTTCTCCAGGCACCCGGCGACCTCGGTCACGAATCCGGCAGCGCCGCCCTGGATGGCGTAGGCGCCCGCCTTGTCGAGGGGTTCGCCAGTCGCCACATAGGCGTCGACCTCGTCGTCGCCGAGCTCACGAAACGTGACGCTGGTGCGGACCACGCCGGAGATCGTGTGGCCCCCGTGGCACACCGCCAGGCCGCCGACGACCTCGTGGGTGCGGCCCGACAGCCGGTGCAGCATGTCGGTCGCCCAATCGGGCCTTCCGGGCTTGCCGAGCACCTCGCCGTCGAGCACCACCACGGTGTCGGCGGCAAGGCCGGTCTCGTGGCTGTCGACGACGGAAGCAAGCTTGGCCATGGCGAGCCGCTCCACGAGGGTGGCGGCATCCTCGCCAGGCTGCGGCGTCTCGTCGACGTCGGGCCTGCGGACCTTCGGGCTGAAGCCGTGCGCCCGGAGCAGGTCGAGGCGACGGGGTGAGCTCGACGCCAGGATCAACCGCTGGGCGCCGCTAGCCACCGGAGACGAGGGCCTCGGCCTCGGCGGGCGGCGGGGTGGCGTCGTCGGGGTCGTCCAACCAGCCCTCGGGTAGGGCGACCCGTCGGGGACCGTTGCGGTGGCTGCGGGGAATGCGCAGCGAATCGGGGTCGAGCGTGAGGTGTGGGTCGAGGTCGTCGAGGTGGCGGTCGAGGTCGTCGAGCGAGTCGATGGTCTGGAGGTCGCGGCGGATCGCCGGCCCGGTGGCGTAGCCCTTGAGGTACCAGGCGGTGTGCTTGCGGAAGTCCCGGATGCCGTGCGGGCCGGCCCAGTCGACCAGCAGGCGGGCGTGGCGCCGCATCGTGTCGGCCACTTCGGCGAGGCACGGTGGGTTGTGGGGTTCGCTGCCGCCGGAGGCGGGCGTCGGGCCGAACACGGCGGCCAGGTGGCCGAACAGCCAGGGGCGGCCGAGGCAGCCCCGTCCGACGACGACGCCGTCACAGCCGGTGCTGCGTAGTAGGCGCAGGGCGTCCCACGCCTCCCAGACGTCGCCGTTGCCGAACACGGGGATCGACGTGACGGCGGCCTTGAGATCCGCCACGGCAGACCAGTCGGCCTCGCCGGAGTAGAGCTGTTCGGCGGTGCGGGCATGGAGCGCCACCGATGCGGCGCCGAGGCCCTCGGCGATGCGGCCGGAGTCGAGGAAGGTGAGGTGGCCGGCATCGGTGCCCAGCCGGAACTTCACGGTGATTGGCACGTCGCCGGCGGCCTCGACTGCTGAGCCCACGATCGCGGCGAACAGGCGGGGCTTCAGCGGGATCGCGGCGCCGCCTCCTTTCCGAGTCACCTTCGGCATCGGGCAGCCGAAGTTGAGGTCGATGTGGTCGACCCGGTCCTCCTCGACGAGCATCTGCACTGCCCGGCCGAGGCTCTCCGGCTCGGTGCCGTAGAGCTGGATGCTGCGGGGCGACTCGGTGGGGGCGAAGTGGCTGAGCCGGCTGGTCTTGAGGTGCCCGTCGACGAGTCCGCGGGCGGTGATCATCTCGCTCACGTAGAGTCCGGCGCCGTGTTCGCGGCAGAGGGTGCGAAACGGGGCGTTGGTGACGCCGGCCATCGGCGCCAGCACGACCGGCGGCCAGACCTCGAGGGGGCCGATGCGGGGAGCGGCGAACTCGTCCGGGGCGGCGGGCGCCACATCGGCGTTGACCTCGGTGCGCAGACCCATGGCCACAAGGCTAGGCGTACGACCTAGCGGGCGAGCCGGAATCCCTGGTGGGAGGTGGTGCTCTCGGGTGTCGTGGCCGAACGGGCCGCCGGCCGGTACCGGTGGCAGTAGGTGTCGTGGCAGAGGAACGAGCCGCCCTTCACGACCCGGTCTGTGCCGAACGGCGGCCCGGCGGGGTCGACCAGCGGTCGTACGGCGGGGTACGCCGTGGCGAACCAGTCAGCGCACCATTCCCAGACGTTGCCCGAGCAGTTGTAGAGCCCGTACCCGTTGGGGGCGAATGCGTCGACCGGACAGGTGCCGGCGTACCCGTCCTCGGCGGTGTCCTCGCCCGGGAACGTGCCCGTCCAGATGTTGCACCGGTGCTGGCCGTCGGGCATGAGGTCGGCGCCCCAGGGGAGGCGGGCCTGGTCGAGGCCTCCCCGGGCGGAGTATTCCCACTCGGCTTCGGTGGGCAGTCTGGCTCCTGCCCACCCGGCGAATGCGGTGGCGTCGAACCACGAGAGGTGGGCGACGGGGTGGTCGGCCCGGCCGGCGAGGTCGCTGTGCGGGCCTTCGGGGTGGCGCCAGTCGGCGCCGTGGACCTGCCGCCACCACTCGGCGCCGGCTACGCCCCGGGTCTCGGGAAAGTCGTCGGGGAGGTGGCCGCCGAACACGAACGACCAGCCCTCCTCCTCGGCGGTGGTGACGTGGCCGGTGGTATCGACGAAGGCGGCGAACTCGGCCGTGGTGACCGCCGTGGCCGAGATCGAGAAGGGGGCGAGTTCGACGTCGCGGACAGGTCCTTCGCCGTCGCCCGGGTAGCGGTCTGGGTCGTCGGTGCCCATGCGGAAGCGCCCGCCGGGCAGGTCGACCAGTCGGACCAGCGGATCGGCGCCCATCACAGGCCCGCTGTGAACTCCCGGATCGCCGCCGCACACTCGGCGGCGGCCTTCACGTGGACCATGTGCCCCTGGTCGGGGACCATCAGGGTCGCCCGGACGTCGAGGTCGCGCTCGAACAGGCTCGCCGAGGCGGCGAAGCGCCTGTCCCGCTCGCCCAGCAGCACCAGCACCGGGCAGGTGATCTCGGCGAGGTGGTCGATCACGTGCGAGTCGACGTGCAGCGAGAGTTCCTCGGCGCCGGGCGCCAGGCCCATCTTCCCGACGGCGGCCGTCACCAATGCGTTCCACTCCTCGCGGGCCTCGAGATTGCGGAATCCGGGGCCGGTGGCGATCAGCACCAGGGCGACCACGTCGTCGGGGTGGTCGAGCGTGTGGGCCAGTGAGAAGTAGCCGCCGAGGCTGTGTCCGACCAGCACGGCCGGACGGCCGGCCTCGTCGAGCACGGTGGTCAGGTCGCCCAGGGCGTGCTGTCTCGAGTAGTTGCCGGGAGGCGGGGTGCCGCTCCCACCGTGGCCCCGCAGGTCCCAGGTGGTGACAGCATGGTCGGTGGCGAGGTCGTCGGCCAGGGCGGACCAGACCGTGCGTTCGTTGGCCCACCCGGTGGTGCAGACGAGGCGTGTGCCGTGGCCTCGGTGCTCGACTGCGATCTCGACGCCGTCGACGCTGGTGGTCATCGCAGCGGCCGGAAGAACTCGCGGATGTCGGTCAGCAGCACCTCGGGCTGTTCCATGGCGGCGAAGTGGCCGCCGACCTCGTGGTCGGCCCAGAAGGTCAGGTTGAACTTGGATTCGACCCAGCGGCGGCGGGCACCCATGAGTTCCTTCGGAAAGACCGACACGCCGAGCGGCACCTCGCCGGTGTCGCCGAACGAGCCCATGCCGGCCTTCGAGGTCTCGTAGTACATCCGCGTCGACGAGTTGATGGTGCGGGTGAACCAGTAGACGCTCACGTTGGTCAGGAGCCGGTCACGGGACACGGCGGTGAGCGGGTCGCCGTCGTGGTCGGTCCAGCCGTGGAACTTCTCGCCGATCCACGAGAGCAGCCCTGCGGGCGAGTCGTTGAGGCCGGTGCCGAGGGTCTGGGGCCGGGTCTCCTGAATGCGGAAGTAGCCGTTGTCCTCGGCCAGGTACCAGTTGAGGCGGTCCATGACCTGCTGCTCGAGGGGGGTGATGTCGGTGAAGTCGTCGTCGTTCCCGGCGGGGCCGGCCGCCATCATGTTGACGTGGCAGCCGACCACGTGGTCGGGGTCGACCTGGGCCATGTGACGGGAGATCATCGAGCCCCAGTCGCCGCCCTGAACCCCGTAGCGGTCGTAGCCGAGGCGGGCGGCGAGTGCGGCGAAGGCCTCGGCAGTGCGCCCGACACCCCAGCCCCGCTCGGTGGTGGAGCCGGACCAGCCGTAGCCGGGCAGCGACGGGACGATCACGTGGAAGGCGTCGGTGGCGTCTCCGCCGTGGGCGGTCGGGTTGGTGAGTGGGTCGATGAGGTCGAGGAACTCGACGACCGAGCCGGGCCATCCGTGGCTTAGCAGCAGTGGCAGGGCGTTGTCGTGGGGCGAGCGCTGGTGGATGGCGTGGAGGTTCTGGCCGTCGATTTCGGTGGTGATGTGGTCGAAGGCGTTGAGTTCGGCCTCGGCGGTCCGCCAGTCGTAGCCGTCGGCCCAGTGGCCGGCGAGGTCCTGCAGCCAGGCAAGGTCGCAGCCGTAGTCCCAGCCGCTCCCGGGGATCTGGTCGGGCCAGCGGGTTGCGGCCAGGCGCCGCCGCAGGTCGTCGACGTCGTCGTCGGGCACGGCGATCGTGAAGGGTCGGATGTCGTCTGCCACGGTTCGTCCTTTCGGGTGACTGCCCGACGGTACCCGTCGGCGGGGCGTCGCCCGGAGCCGGGAACTACGGTCGCCGCATGGAACTCGACGGTGCACGCGTGCTGGTGACCGGCGGTTCACGGGGGATCGGGGCGTGCCTGGCTCGATCGTTTGCGGCTGTGGGGTCGAACGTGGTGGTGGTCGCCCGATCGGGCGACGACCTGCGGGCGGTGGCCGACGAGGTCGGTGGTGTGGCCCACGTGGCCGACCTGTCCGATCCAGCGGTCGTCGACGGGCTGATCGCCGCCATCGAAGAGGCCCACGGGCCGATCGACGTGCTCGTCAGCAACGCCGGTATCGAGACCGTGGACCCGGTCGCCACAATCGACCCGGACGAGGTGCGCAGGGCCACGCGGGTGAACCTGGAGGCCCCGATGGTGCTCACCCGGCGGGTGCTGCCCGGGATGCTCGAGCGCAACCGTGGTGCACTGGTGTTCACGTCTTCGCTGGCCGGGACGGCCGGCTTCCCGGGCATGGGTCCCTACTGCGCCACCAAGGCGGGCCTCAACAACTTCGCATCGACGCTGCGCATCGAGCTGAAGGGAACGCCGATTCGCACGACCCTCGTGGCGCCGGGACCGGTCGACACCCGCATGTGGGAGGCCATCGAGGCGGCGTCACCCAGCGTCCAGCGAACCAGCATGCGTTTCAAGCGACTGTTACTCCTCCCCACGACGACCCCGGAGCGCCTTGCCCGGCGGGTCGTGGCGGCCACCGGGACCGGTCGGCGGCACGTCCGCCATCCACGCCGGCTGACCCTCAACTTCTGGCTGGGGGAGGCTCCCCGACGGATCACCGAGTTGGCGCTGGCCGGGGTCCGGATCGACCCCCTAGACCGGGCCGGCTGAGCGACGCCTGCGCTACGCGTGCTCGGCGAGTTCGCGGAGGCGGCCGAGTACCTGCGCCGGTTCGCCACCGATCGGTGAGACGTTGAGCGACGTGACACCGGCGGCCTTGTAGGCGGCGAGGCGGTCGATGATGTAGCCCTCGTCGCCGCAGAGCGTCGTGTTCTCGATGAGTTCGGCGGGCAGCAGCCCGGCGGCCTCGTCCTTGCGGCCGTCGAGGTAGGCGTCCTGAACGGCGACGGCCTCGTCGGCGAATCCGTAGTCGCGACAGACGTCGTTGTAGAAGTTCTTGCCGCGCGCACCCATGCCGCCGATGTAGAGGGCGGCCATCGGGCGGGCGAAGTTCCGGAACTGGGCCGCATCGTCGCCGATCGCCACGATGCCGCCGGCCACCACGTCGAGGTCGCCCAGGTCAGGGTCGCGCCGGGCCAGGCCGGCCGTCACGGCGTCGCCCCAGACCCGGTCCATGCGCTCCGGGTAGACGAGGAACGGCAGCCAGCCGTTTGTGGTGGCTGCGGTCTCCTCGACGCTCTTCGCTCCGAGGGCGGCGATGTAGATGGGGATGTCGGGCCGGACCAGGTGGTTGATGATCTTGAGCGGCTTGCCGAGTCCGGTGCCCTCGTCGGCCGGGAGTGGCAGCGTGAACACTCGGCCGTCGTGCTCGAGCTTTTCGCGCTTCCAGGCCATGCGGCAGATCGAGATGATCTCCTTCATGCGGGTCAGGGGCATCGAGTAGGGGACGCCGTGGAAACCCTCGATCACCTGCGGGCCGGAGGCGCCGAGGCCGAGCGTGAAGCGTCCCTCGGAGAGGGCGTCGAGGCCTGCAGCGGTCTGGGCGATGCAGGCCGGGGTGCGGCTGTAGGTGTTGAGGATGCCGCTGGCAAGTCCGACGGTCGTGGTGGCCGAGGCCAGATAGCCGAGCAGGCTCACGCCGTCGAAGCCGTAGGCCTCCGGGATCCAGATGCAGTCGACGCCGGCCGCCTCGAGTTCGCGTGCCTGGGCGGCGGCGGTGCGGGGGTCGGTGGCGTAGTTGAGTGACGTGCTGATGCGCATGGTCGCATCCTTCCACCCGGCGGGGGCCGACTGCTCAGTCGGCGGGCCAGCGGCGGATGACGATCGTGCCGGTCAAGGCGAGCAGGGCCGTCCCGGCGGTCATGGCCAGCGAGTAGCCGTTGGCGAAGGCGTCGCGGGCGGTGGCGGCGATGTGATCGCCGACGCCGGCCGGTGCCCGCTGCGCCACGACGAGCGCCGCGCCTACCGAGTCTCTGGCGAATTCCGCCATCTCGGCCGGTGCCTGGTCGAGGGCGTTGCCCAGCCCCCGCCGATAGCCGGCGGACAGGAGGCTGCCGAGCAGTGCGATGCCAACGGCGGAGCCCACCTCGCGGGTGGTGTCGTTGACCGCTGAGGCAACGCCGGCCTTGTCGAGCGGCAGGGAGCCGACGATCGCCGCCGTGGAGGTCGGGAATCCGAGCGCCATGCCCGAGGAGACGAGGATCACGCCGAGGACCACGTGCCCGTAGCCGGAGTCGCCGGTGAGCAGCGCCATCACTCCGCAGCCCAGTGCCGTGACGAGCATGCCGCCGCCGATGACACGGCCGCTGCCGAAACGTGCGGCCAGGGCCGGCCCGTGGGGTGACACGGTGATCATCACGACGGCGAAGGGCATTACGCGGACGGCGGCGCCGAGCGGGCTGTAGTCGAGCACGAACTGCAGGTACTGGGCGAGGCCGAAGAACATTCCGAACATCACCGCGAAGGTGGTGCCGAGCGCCAGCGTGGCGAGGCCGAAGCGGGGAATGCGGAACAGTCGGGGGTCGAGCATCGGATGCTCCTGGCGGCGCTCGAACGCCACCCAGGAAGTGAGAAGCGCGACCGCGGCCACGAAGCCGCCGAGGACGAGCGGGTCGGTCCAGCCGTACTCGGGTCCCTGGATGAGCGCGAAGACGAGCGTCGCCAGGCCCACGGCGGAGAGAATGCTCCCGAACGGGTCGAGGTTGTGGCCCTGTGTGTCGCGTGACGTGGGGACGACGGCGGCCACGAGGACAAGGGCGGTGACGGCGATCGGCACGTTGACGAAGAACACCGATCCCCACCAGAAGTACTCGAGTAGCACACCGGCGGACAGGATGCCGATGGCGCCACCGGCGCCGGCGAAGCCCGACCAGATGGCGATCGCCTTGTTCCGCTCGTCGGGCGGGAAGATCGCAGTGAGGATCGAAAGCGTGGCGGGCATGGCCAGGGCCGCGCCGATGCCCATGGTGGCCCGGAAGGTGATGACCTGTCCGGCGGTGTCGGCCGTGGAACCGAGCAGGGCCCCAAGGACGAAGACGACCAGCCCGGTCAACAGTGCGCCCTTGCGGCCGAAGCGGTCGCCTAGCGCCCCGGCGGGCAGCAGGAAGGCGGCGAACACGAGGGCGTAGGCGGCGTTGATCCAGATCAGGTCGGCGGCCGAGGCGTCGAGGGCCCGCTGGATCGAGGGGAGTGACAGGTTCAGCGAGCTGACGCTGGCGACGACGAGGACCAGCGAGAGGTTGAGGATGCCGAGGATGAACCAGCGGCGGGGATGTCCGGTGTCGGTCAAGGGAGCATCCTCGCAGGGTCCCCGGTCCCGTCCGTTGCCCGGTCATGGGTCACAGGACCTCCCGCTCGGAGTGGGCCCTCACCTACCATCAACGGGTGCCCACGCCCGCCGAGCCGATGCGTCTGGCGGCCGGGTTCGAGCCCGCCACCCGTGACGACTGGGCCGACCTGGCCGGCTCGTCCCTGCGTGGCCGCACCCTCGAGTCGCTGACCACGGTCACGGATGACGACATCCGGATCGAGCCGCTCTACGGCGACGACGGTCTTGGCGACCGGGCGGGCCTGCCGGGGGCGAGTCCCCACACACGCGGATCGGTCGTCGCCGGAAACACGGAGGCCGGCTGGGACGTCCGGGCACTGGTACTCGACGCCGGCACGGCTGCCGCCAATGCCACGGTGCTCGACGAACTGGAGCGGGGTTCGACCTCGGTGCTGGTCGACCGGGCCGCCATCGGCATCGGGTCGGCCGCCGACCTGGCGGCGGTGCTCGACGGCGTCTTCCTCGAGATGGCGCCGGTGGCGCTGGTCCCCGGGCCCGATGCAGCGACCGCTGCAGGCTGGCTGGTCGACCTCTGGGAGCAGTTGGGAACTCCCGCCGCCAACCGGTTCGGTGCTCTGGGCGTCGACCCGATCGGCGTGGCGGCCCGACACGGCGGCGACCCCGACCTCTCGACGTTGGCACCGGCCGTGGCCTCGGTGGCCGACGCTCCCGGCGTCCATGCCATCACCGTCGATGCAACCGTCTGGGCCGATGCCGGCGCCAGTGAGGCCTGGGAGTTGGCGTGCTCCCTCGCCACGGGCGTCGCCTACCTGCGGGCGCTCGAGGACGACGGCGTATCGATCGACGACGCCCTCGGTGCACTGACCTTCACCTACTCGGCCGACGCCGACCAGTTCCGCACCGTCGCCAAGTTCAGGGCGGCGCGTCGGCTCTGGGACCGGGTGGCCGGTTCGTGCGGTTCCGACGTCCGTGCCCAGCACCAGACTGCGGTGACTTCGGACGCCATGCTCGCCCGCCGCGACCCGTGGGTGAATCTGATGCGGGGAGCGGTGGCGGCCTTCTCCGCCGGCATCGGGGGCGCCTCGTCGGTGACCGTGCGCCCCTTCGACAGCGCCATCGGGAGACCCGACGAGTTCGGCCGCCGCACCGCTCGCAATACCCAGTTGCTCCTGACCGAGGAGAGTGGCCTGGCCCGGGTGGTAGATCCCGCCGGCGGCTCCTGGTTCGTCGAGGACCTCACCGAGCGCCTCGCCGGGGCGGCCTGGGAGCGGTTCCGCTGGATCGAGGCCGACGGCGGCATGCTCGCTGCACTGTCGTCCGGCCGGATCGCCGATGAGGTCGGGGCCACGCGCACGGCCCGTGCCGCCCGCCTTGTCACCCGAACGGACGGCCTCACCGGCGTGAGCGAGTTCCCCGACCTCGACGAGCCGGTGCTCGACCGCCTCCCGGGCCCGGCGCCCGCTGGCGGCCCGTTCCCCCTGCACCGCCTGGCCGAGCCGTTCGAGGCACTGCGCGACGCCGGCGAGGCCGCCGGCCCCGTCGTCCGCCTCGTATCGCTCGGCCCGCTGGTCGAGCACTCGGAGCGCACCACGTTCGCCGCGAACCTGCTGGCCGTCGCCGGTATCCGCACCACCGTGGAACCGGGTAGCCCGGTCGCCGTGATCTGCGGTAGCGACGACCGCTGTGCCGCCGAGGCCGTCGACGTCGCACGGGAACTCAGGGTCGACGGGGTGGCCCACGTGCTCCTGGTCGGACGACCCGGCGACCGCGAGTCCGATTGGCGCGACGCCGGCGTCGACGAGTTCGTCCACGCCCGCTCCGACGTACTCGACGTGCTGGGCCGCATGCTCGACGCCCTGGGGGTGGCCCGGTGAGCGCCGTCCCCGACTTCACGCAACTTGACCTCGGCGAAGTTGATCAGACCGGCCCCACCCCAGACCTGGGCACCTTCACCACGCCCGAGGGCATCGATGTCCGAGCACTCGCCACCTCGGCGGACCTCGACGGCCTCGACTTCCTCGATACCTGGCCGGGAATCTCCCCCTACCTGCGGGGCCCGTACCCGACCATGTACGCCGCCCAGCCGTGGACCATCCGCCAGTATGCGGGCTACTCGACCGCTGAGGAGTCCAACGCCTTCTACCGCCACAACCTGACGGCTGGCCAGAAGGGCCTGTCGGTGGCGTTCGACCTTGCCACCCACCGGGGCTACGACAGCGACCACCCCCGGGTGTCGGGCGACGTCGGCATGGCCGGCGTGGCGATCGACTCGATCCTCGACATGCGCACCCTGTTCGAAGGCATCCCGCTCGAGCAGATGACCGTGTCAATGACCATGAACGGCGCCGTGCTGCCGATCCTGGCGCTGTTCGTGGTGGCCGGCGAGGAACAGGGCGTGGCGCCCGAGCAGCTGGCCGGAACCATCCAGAACGACATCCTCAAGGAGTTCATGGTCCGCAACACCTACATCTACCCGCCGGCCCCTTCCATGCGGATCGTGTCGGACATCTTCGCCTGGACCAGCGAAAGGATGCCGAAGTTCAACAGCATCTCGATCTCCGGCTACCACATGCAGGAGGCGGGGGCGACCGCCGACCTGGAGCTGGCGTACACGCTGGCCGACGGGGTCGAGTACGTGCGGGCGGGCATCGAGGCCGGGCTCGACGTCGACGCCTTCGCGCCGCGGCTGAGCTTCTTCTGGGCGATCGGCATGGACTTCTTCATGGAGGTCGCCAAGTTGCGGGCGGCCCGGCTGCTGTGGGCGAGGCTCATGGCGCAGTTCGACCCGCAGGACCCCCGGTCGTCGTCGCTGCGCACCCACAGCCAGACGTCGGGGTGGAGCCTCACCGCCCAGGACCCCTACAACAACGTGGTTCGCACCTGCGTCGAGGCCATGGCGGCCACGCAGGGCCACACCCAGTCGCTGCACACCAACGGCTTCGACGAGGCGCTGGCGCTGCCCTCCGACTTCTCGGCCCGCATCGCCCGCAACACGCAACTGTTCCTCCAGCAGGAGAGCGGCACCTGCCGCGTCGTCGACCCGTGGGGCGGCAGCTACCACGTCGAGCGGCTCACCCACGACCTGGCGGCGAAGGCGTGGGAGCACATCACCGAGGTCGAGGAGAGCGGCGGCATGGCATCGGCCATCGAGGCCGGCATCCCGAAGCTGCGCATCGAGGAGGCCGCCGCCCGCACCCAGGCCCGCATCGACTCGGGCCGTCAGACCGTGGTGGGCGTCAACCGCTACCGCCCCGACGAGGCCGACACCGTCGACGTGCGCCGGATCGACAACGCCCGGGTCCGGGCCGACCAGGTCGCACGGCTCGAACGCCTCCGAGCCGAGCGCGACCCCGCAGCCTGTGAGGAAGCACTGGCCGCCCTCACCCGCTGCGCCGACACCGGCGAGGGCAACCTGCTGGGCCTGGCCGTCGACGCCGTCCGGGCACGGGCTACCGTCGGCGAGGTCAGCGACGCCCTCGAACAGGTGTGGGGGCGCCATGTCGCGGAGGTGCGCACCATCTCGGGCGTGTTCAACAGCGAGGTCGGCGAGGACGGACAGGTGGCCGACACCCGCGCCCGCGTAGCCGGCTTCGAGGCTGCACACGGTCGCCGGCCAAGGATCCTCGTCGCCAAGGTGGGCCAGGACGGCCACGACCGGGGCCAGAAGGTCATCGCCACGGCGTTCGCCGACCTGGGCTTCGACGTCGACATCGGCCCGCTGTTCTCAACGCCGGGCGAGGTGGCGCGACAGGCCGTCGAGAACGATGTGCACGTGGTGGGTGTGAGCTCGCTGGCCGCCGGGCACCTGACGCTCGTGCCCGAACTGCGTGATGCCCTAGCCGACCTCGGACGCCCCGACATCGCCATCGCCGTCGGGGGCGTCATCCCGGCCCAGGACCACGACGCCCTGCGGGCGGCAGGAGCGGCTGCCATCTTCCCACCCGGCACCGTCATCGCCGCTGCAGCCACCGAGTTGCTCGAGCAGATCTCATGAGCCCCACCGTCGACGAACTGGTCGACGGGGTCCTCGCCCGTGACCGGGCGACCCTGGGCCGGGCGCTCACCCTCGTCGAGAGCACCCACGCCGACCACCGGGGCCGGGCCACCGACCTGCTGGCGGCCCTGCTGCCACACGCCGGTGGTGCACATCGCGTCGGGATCACCGGCGTCCCCGGCGTCGGCAAGTCGATGTTCATCGAGGCCCTCGGTACCCAGCTCACCGCCGCTGGCCGGAGGGTCGCCGTGCAGGCTGTCGACCCGACGAGCACGATCACGGGCGGTTCGATCCTCGGCGACAAGACCCGCATGCAGCGCCTCGCCAACGATCCCGACGCCTTCGTGCGGCCCTCGCCGTCGGCGGGCACCCTCGGCGGCGTTACCCGCACCACCCGCGAGACCCTGCTGGTGCTCGAGGCGGCCGGCTTCGACGTGGTGCTGGTCGAGACCGTCGGCGTGGGCCAGTCCGAGACCCTCGTGGCCCGCATGGTCGATTTCTTCCTGGCGCTGATGCTGCCCGGCGCCGGTGACGAGTTGCAAGGCATCAAGAAGGGCCTGCTCGAGCTGGCAGACATGATCGCCGTCAACAAGGCCGACGGCGACAACGCCAGGGCCGCTCGCACGGCTGCACGCGACTATTCGGTGGCGCTGCGGCTCACCCAGCCGGCGAGTGCCTCGTGGACGCCGCAGGTGGTCACCTGCAGCGGGCTCACCGGCGAGGGACTGCCCGAATTGTGGGCACGGATCGAGGAGCATCGTGAGGCACTCACCGCCTCGGGCGAGTGGGACGAGCGGCGCCGGGGCCAGCAACTGGCTTGGATGTGGGCGATGGTCGAGGATCGGCTCCTGGCCGCTCTTCACGCCGACTCGGCCGTGCTCGATGTGCTGGCCGACGCCGAGCGCCGGGTGCTCGACGGTGTCGAGACCCCCTCTGCAGCGGCCGATCGCATCCTCGACGCCTTCGGCGGCGCGTAGCCCGCCTTTTACGCGGACCGGTCAACGCGTCTAGCGTCGCGGGAAGTGCGGTCGGGGGACCGCTGGCTCTACAACAAGGGGGAGTTCGATGGACCGACGGACGTTTCTGCGACGCAGCATGGCGGCGACAGTGGGGGCCGGGACGCTCACCAGCGCCCGGATGGCCTCGGCCAAGGTGGTCGACGAGGCCCAGCCGGGTGACGGTCCCTACGGCTCGCTGGAGGGCGTCGAGCCCGACGAGAACGGCCTGGTCCTGCCCGAGGGCTTCACTTCACGCATCGTCGCCATCGGCGGCGACCCCGTGGGCGACACCGGCTACGAGTGGCACCTGTTCCCCGACGGGGCGGCCACCTTCGACGACGGCGAGGGCGGCTGGTACTACACGTGCAACTCGGAGGTCTTCAACTTCCTCACGCCGGGCGAGCAGCGGGGCGGCGTCTCGGCGATCCACTTCGATGCTGACGGCAAGATCCTCGACGCCTACCGCATCCTCGAGGGCAGCCACTCCAACTGCGCCGGTGGCGTGACCCCGTGGGGCGCCTGGTTGTCCTGCGAGGAGGCTTACATCGGGACCGGCCTGGTCTGGGAGTGCGACCCGACCGGCGTCAACGAGGCGGTGGCACACCCGGCCATGGGCAACTGGGCCCACGAGGCGGCGGCGGTCGATCCGGTCGACGAGGTGGTGTACCTCACCGAGGACAACCCCGAGGGCCTGCTCTACCGTTACACGCCCGACGCCTATCCCGACCTGAGCTCCGGGACGCTTGAGGCGATGCTCGTCGGCGACGACGGATCGGTCACCTGGGCGGCCGTACCCGACCCGTCGGCAGCCGAGACGCCGACCCGCGAGCAGGTGCCGGGCGCCTTCCTCACCCCTGGCGGCGAGGGCATCTGGTACCACGACGGCTCCATCTGGTTCACCACCAAGACCGACAACCGGGTACACGGCGTGGACCTTCGCGCGCAGCAGTACACGTTGATCTGGGATGGCACCGGCGACCGCCAGCCGCTTACTGGCGTCGACAACATCACCGTCGAGGAGGGCTCGGGCGACCTGTTCGTGGCCGAGGACGGCGGCAACTTGGAGGTCGTCGTCATCACGCCCGAGGGCGAGGTGGCACCGTTCTGCCGGATCCCCGGCCCGGCCCACGAATCGTCGGAGATCACCGGGCCCTGCTTCAACCCGAACCGGAACCGCCTCTACTTCAGCTCCCAACGGGGGCCGGGCAACAAGTTGACGCGCGACGTGATCGAGGCCATCGACTGGGGTGATGCCCCCGACGGTCTGGCCGTGGGCGTCACCTACGAGGTCACCGGTCCGTTCCGCGGCGAGTTCGTGCCGCCCCCACCGACCACGACGACAACGACCACAACGACGACGGCCGCACCGACAACGACGACGGCCGCACCGACAACGACGACGGCCGC
>Ga0209403_10000664_pt1 | contig 49096 bp, 44 predicted proteins | sample ArcticOcean_MG_C_8_FD_187440 | JGI IMG/M metagenome (GOLD analysis project Ga0209403, IMG submission 187440) | Marine microbial communities from western Arctic Ocean - ArcticOcean_MG_CB11_86 (SPAdes) (version 2) | ecosystem: Environmental > Aquatic > Marine > Oceanic | place: Arctic Ocean... | reverse complement strand
GGAAAATTTATTAGTTGAACCTTCTTCTGCAATTACCTTAGCAGGACTTGTTCAATACAGAGATAATTACCCTCTAAACAAAAAAATCTGCTTCATTATTACAGGAGGATTAGTAGATCCTTCAATGATGAATTCAATTATAAATAGCGATAATATCATATGAATCAATCTTGGATACTTAATAAAAGGCCCTCAGGATATCCTCAAATATCTGATTTTAAATTAATCAGTTCTGACGTGCCAAAATTACAAGAAGGAGAAGTACTTGTTGAGTCACATTATCTTTCTTTAGATCCTTACATGAGAGGAAGAATGAATGATACTAAATCATACGCTCCATCATTAAAATTAGGAGATATTATGACTGGAGAAGTTGTTGGGAAAGTTATTTCAACTAAAAGCAGGCGTATCAATGAAGGAGATTTTGTTACTGCACATATTGGATGGCAAAGATACGGGAAAATAGATGCTTCAAGTGTGAGGAAAATAGATCCATCACTAGGGCCGATTTCAACATCTTTAGGTGTTTTAGGAATGCCTGGATTAACTGCTTATTTTGGTTTTTTGGATGTATGTTCTCCCATGCCAGGAGATACTGTTGTAGTGTCTGCTGCATCTGGTGCAGTAGGCGGTATAGTTGGTCAAATAGCCAAGATAATGGGTTGTAAAGTTATTGGAATAGCCGGATCAGATCAAAAAACTAGTTATTGTGTTTCCGAATTAAACTTTGATCATGTTATAAATTATAAAACTGAAAATGTATTAAATAAAATCAATGAATACGCTCCAGGAGGAGTTGATGTTTATTTTGATAATGTTGGTGGAGATATTTCTGATAGTGTAATGTCTCATTTATCAGTAGGCGCTAGAATAGCAATATGCGGGCAAATATCTTTGTATAATTTGGAAGAACCTGCGATGGGGGCAAGAATAGGGAGTACTTTACTGATTAACCAGGCTGTAATGAGGGGATTTTTAGTGTTTCAATTTAAGTCGAGATACCAAGAAGGATTAGACAAATTATCTGAGTGGGTATTAGATGGAAAAATAAAATATAAAGAGGACATAGTTAAAGGAATAGATAAAGTTCCTGATACATTTATAGGAATGATGCAGGGTAAAAATTTTGGTAAATTATTAGTAACTTTTATTTAAGCAAATCCTCCGGGGCAATAATCAAATTCAATACCTGCTTTGTCAGCAATTAACTTTCTGATTATTCCAGCATTTTTTCTCCCCCAACCTTTGTTCATTGCTTCAATCATGTTTTGTTCTGCAATATTTGCCATATCCATTGGTACATTGTTTTCTCTTCCCATTTCGCAAGCTAATTTTACATCCTTTGCTCCAAGTTCCAGGAAAAACGAATATTCATCTGCAGCAAAATCGTTTTGAGTAGCATTAATCCAATTTTCTAGAGGAGGATTTTTCCCGGAAGCACATTTGGATATAGCATTTAATAAAGGTTTTAGTTCCATTCCAGCTTTAATTCCTGATGCCAAAACTTCTGAAGTTATATTCATCAACATAGCACTAAATAAATTATGAGATAATTTGCATATAGTCCCACTTCCAACAGGCCCGCAGTATATTACTTTATCTCCTATAGCATCAAAAGCAGAGGAGAATTTTTCATATATACTTTTTTCACCCCCCACCATTACACATAAATCTCGAGACATTGCACCTGTTACTCCTCCGCTTACAGGACAGTCCATAAATGTTATTCCTTTTTGTTCAAATTCTTTGCTTAAATGTTTTATCATCGAAAGAGAATTGGTAGAAGAATCAATAACTATTGTTCCTTCATCAATTGTATTTATAATTCCATTTTCTCCAAAGCAAACTTTTTCAACATCTCCTGGCTTTGGAAGACACATGAAAACAACATCTTTCCCGCTTGCACATTGTTCTGGGGTCTCTGCCCAATTACCTCCATCTTCCAAAATATCTATAGCAGATTCTTGATTTAAATCATTTACTGTGAATTCACTTGCAATTTTTTGCAAATTTTTAGCCATGGGCTTACCCATGTTTCCTATTCCTATCCAACCTATTTTCATTTTTTCTCCTAATTGTTTATATATTTATAAATTTTAATCATAATATTTTATATATTGTAATTAATTAAATCCAATTAAATAAAATTTTCTAGACCATTACAATATAGTATTTGCATACATAATGTGTTAAATTAACCAAAATATCGTTTTGAATGATAGGCTAGGCGACTGGGCCAATGATCCTATCTGGCAACCTTGATGTAAAGGTGCCCCAGATCATACGTGGCCTTAGGAGGTAAACATTTAATATGAATCTCTCCGTATAAGGAGAGATTTTTTTTTGGAGAAAAATATGAAAAATAAAAATTACAAATTAGAAACAAAATTAATAAGAGCTGGTTTGAATAGAACTCAATTTAATGAAACTAGCGAACCGATCTTTATGACTAGTAGCTATGTATATGATTCACCAGAACAAGCTGAAGCTAGGTTTAAAGGAGAGGACGAAGGATTTATTTATTCTAGATATGGGAATCCTACAGTCAAAGTATTTGAGGATAGATTAGCAGAAATTGAAAAAGGGGAGAAATGTTTTGCTACTTCTACTGGAATGGCTGCTGTATTTGCTTCATTAATGTGTTTACTAGAGCAAGGAGATAAAGTTGTTGCTTCTAGAGCTTTGTTTGGCTCTATTTATCAAGTATTAACAAATATATTGCCCAAATATGGTATTGAGACTGTTTTGGTGTCAGGAACAAATTTAGAAGAATGGGAGGCAGCTATAGACGATCGAACTAAAGCAGTATTTTTTGAGACTCCCTCAAACCCAACTTTGGAGATAATTGATGTGTCAGCAGTATGTAAAATTGCGAAAAAACATGGATCTAAAGTTATAATTGACAATGTTTTTGCAACTCCGATTTTACAACATCCATTAGAATTGGGAGTAGATATAGTTGTTTATTCAAGTACCAAGCATATTGACGGACAGGGAAGGGCACTTGGCGGTGCAATTATTTCAGATAATGAGTATTATGACAAATTTTTAAAACCATTTATGAGGCATACAGGTGCGTCAATGAGCCCATTCAATGCTTGGGTGATGTTAAAAGGATTAGAGACTTTGAAATTAAGGGTCGAGCATCAATCTGACAATGCATTACAAATAGCTAATTATTTAAAAAAACATCCAAAAATTACTAAAGTTATATATCCAGCTGAACAAACTCACGAACAATATGAACTTATAAATTCCCAAATGAGTAAAGGAGGGACAGTTTTAACTATGATTATAGATGGTGGTAAAAAAGAAGCTTTCAAATTACTTAATAGTTTAAAACTAATTGATATATCGAACAACCTTGGAGATACGAAATCTTTGATTACACATCCTGCAACTACTACTCATTATTCATTAGGAGAGTTGGGACGAAAGGAAGCAGGAATTCCCGACGGAATGATCAGATTATCTGTTGGATTAGAAAATGTAGATGATTTGATAGATGATCTTGAATATTCAATTAATATATTTTAGAGGAATAAATGTTCAAGTCGTCAGATGATATAAGATCTAAGCAATTTTCAGATCATATACGGTACTTAAATTTACCGCAAAAATTAATATTGGACTCAGGTTTTGAATTAGATGAATGTGTTATAGCATATGAAACATATGGTGAATTAAATGAAGATAAAAGTAATGGAATATTAATTTGTCATGCTATAAGTGGAGATTCTCACGTAGCAAAACATGATGAGAAAGATATTGAAGGTTGGTGGGATATTCTTGTAGGGCCAGGTAAATATATTGATACAAACAAATTTTTTGTAATCTGTTCCAATATACTAGGAAGTTGCATGGGATCTACAGGCCCAAATCATAAAAATAATAAAACGGGAATGTATTGGGGGTCAGACTTTCCTGAAATTACAGTTTCTGATATGGTTTTAGCTCAATCAAAGTTAATTGAATATTTAGGTATTAATAAATTAGTGGGAGTTGTTGGCGGTTCTTTAGGAGCTTATCAAGCTTTAGAATGGGGAGTTCGATTTCCTGGAAAAACCAATAGTGTTTTATCTTTGGCTGGAGGTCCTAGATTAACAAGCCAGGGCATTGCTTTTGATATCATTGGCAGAAATGCTATAAGAAGAGATCCCAACTTTAATAATGGCCAATATTACGAAAACTCAGAATCTCCAGATACAGGACTAGCTTTAGCCAGAATGTTAGGTCATATTACTTATTTATCGCAAGAGTCTATGAGCGAAAAATTTGATCACGATAGATATGACCCAAGAGATATTGATACTAATTTTGAAAAACAATTTTCCGTTGGATCGTATCTTGCGTACCAAGGAGATAAATTTGTTGAACGTTTTGATCCAAATTCCTATATTATTTTATCTAATGCTATGGACACATTTGATCTTGGTAAAAACAGCTATGAAATATCTAAAAAATTTAAAGACAAAAATTTGAATTGGTTTTTAATCAGTTTTTCCAGTGATTGGTTATTTCCTACGAGTATGTCTAAAGAGTTAACAAAATCTCTCTTCTTAGCTAACGAAGAAGTTAATTTTGTTGAAATTCCTAGCAACTGCGGACATGATGCTTTTTTACTAGAGGATGACATTCATTATTATGGAAATTATATTTCTAATTTTATAGAAAATTTATCAGAACAAAACAAATCAGTTAGTACTGAGGAACCCAAATTGAGTTTTGATCATGAATTAATTTTAGATTTTGTTTTAGGATCGAAAAAAATTGTTGATTTGGGATGTGGTGATGGAAAGTTGTTAAACGATATAAAAAATTCAAGACATACAGAAAATTTGTTAGGAATTGACAATGATTTAAATGAATTACTTGAGACTAGTAACAAAGGAATACCAATATTGAGCTTAGATCTCAATAAAGATTTACATTTGATTGGAGATAAACAATTTGACAAAGCTATATTGTCATTAACTTTACAAGCAATAATAAATGTAGAAAAAATTTTGAATGAAATATGCAGAATTTCTGAAGAAGTTATTTTGAGTTTCCCTAACTTTGCTTTTGGCCCACTTAGAGACATGTTGTCAAATCAAGGAAGAGCACCAAAATTAGAAGGTGTTTTGGGGTACGAATGGTACAATACCCCTAATAAAAGATATATGTCTATTTTAGATTTTGAAGACTTTTGTAATGAAAAAAATTTTAATATTATAAAAAGCAGATATGTTAATTCTTCTTTAAAGCAATTTATTACAAAAGATTATAATTATCATGCTGACTTAGGTATATTTATAATCTCAAAATAGGAGTGTTATGAAATCTGTAATTTTTGAAAATTGTAATCTGTTAGATGTAGAGAATTCGCAAATAATCAAAGGGATGAATGTTTTAATTGAACAAAACATAATTTCACAAATAAGTGATTCGAAAATAAAATCTCAAAATGCAATCATAATTGATTCCAAAGGAAAAACGCTAATGCCTGGATTGATTGATGCTCATGTGCATATTACCGCTACATCTTTAGATTTGGGAAGCTTAAGTAAATATCCTCATAGTTTAAATGTGTTAAAGTCAGCAAAATTAGCAGAAGCAATGTTAATGCGAGGATTTACATCCGTAAGAGATTGCACAGGAGCAGATTGGGGATTTCATGAAGCTATTGATAAGGATTTAATTAGAGGTCCAAGATTGTTTTTTGTAGGCAAAGCTTTGGGGCCAACTGGAGGTCATGGAGATAGAAGGCCAAAAACATATGAAGGTGATCATTGTACTTGTTATCAAGGAACAATAAAGGAGACTTGGACTGTAGACGGAGTCGCTGAAGTACAAAAAGCTGCAAGAAGAGAATTAAGAAAGGGAGCTCATGCTATAAAGATTTTTGCATCAGGAGGTGTAGCATCCCCTGATGATCCTATTTTTGGATTACAATTTTCTGAGGATGAAATTCGTGCTGTTGTTAACGAAGCTAATTCTTGGAAAAAATATGTTCTTGCACATGCGTACACTTCAGAGGCAATTACAAGAGCAATTAAATGTGGAGTACGAACAATAGAGCATGGAAATTTGATGGATAGAAAAACAGCTAAATTTATGAATGATAAAAATGCATACTTAGTTCCAAATTTAATTACATATGAAGCTATGGATTTGGAAGGAGAGAAGTATGGATTACCTAAAGTAAGTTTAGAGAAAAATAAATTTGTTAAAGATGAAGGTAAAATTGCTATAGATTATGCATATTCTGAAGGAGTTAAAATAGGTTACGGGACTGATTTATTAGGCGAATTACAAGTATACCAGAGTAGAGAATTTTTAATGAGACAGAATATTATGCCTAAAAAAGATATATTAAAGAGTGCCACATTGATCAACGCAGAAATTGTTAATCAAAAAGATAAAATAGGAGTTATAAAAGAAGGATCATTCGCAGATATTTTGTTGATTGATGGAAACCCGTTGGAAGATTTTGAGGTTTTGCAAAATCAAGGAGAAAAATTATTGGTAATAATGAAAGATGGCAAGTTTTATAAAAATAATTTGAGTTAATAGTTATAACAATATTCGTATTAGAATTGTTACAAATACTGTAATTATAAAAATATTTATTTTAGTTCTAGTACTCATCAGTTAAATCTTGAAATATTAAATAAATCAATGTTGTATTTAGTTTGCCCTTCATTACATAAATCACTAATTATTTCCCCAATTACTGAGCTAAATTTAAATCCATGACCTGAGCAACAAGAAACTATTATACAATTTTCAGATGAAGGATGTTTGTCTAGTATAAAATCTCCGTCAGGTGTATTAGTAAACATGCACACTTCATAATTTTCGCCTTTTTCGGTGCTTTTAAAATTGTTAGAAAAATCTGATAATATTTTTATATCTTCGGCTGTTATATTTTTATTGTATTTATCAGGATGTATTTTTTCATTTAAGTGATTGAATATACCAATTTTCAAGCCGTTATTTCCATATTCAGGAAATCCATACCCATGATTATTCCCGTCGTCTAAAATCCAAACAGGAAAATTATTTTTATCAAATAACGATTTGTTATTACTAGGAAACCAAGCTACAACTTGTCTTATAACAGATAAAGGAAGATTGGGAATATCAAATAAATTAATATTCCATGCTCCTCCGGCAATTACTAGTTTTTTTGTTTTATATGTTGTTTTAGTTGTTAATACTTCGATGTGAGAAATTTTATCATCCCATGAAAGTACTTTTTCATTATAATTAATCATAGCTTCATTCTTAATTGCTAATTGTGTATGTGCTTTCACTGCTTTTTCGGGATCTAAAAAACCTCCTTCTTTTAAGAACACTCCATTTAAATCATTAGGCAATTCAAATCCTGGAAACTTTGACATAATTTCTTGATTATTCATTTCTGTATATTCAAGGTTATGTTTTATCGCAGAATTCAATGTATTTTTGTATATAGGACTGTTTTTGTTACCAATATTAATAATGCCAGTCATATAAAGAATTTGTTCATTATATTCTTTTTCTAACTCTCTCCATAATTCAAAAGATCTTTTCGCGAGAGGTAGATACGCATCTCCTTCGTATAATCCCATTCTAATAATTCTTGATAAACCGTGATAACTGCCATTATTATGTATCTGATCAAATTGTTCTAATCCGAGTACATTCAATCCCTTTTTTGCCAAATGAAACAATCCAGCACTTCCATGTGCTCCCATACCTATAACTATAACGTCTAACATATTAAACATACTTCCTTAGAACTCTTTTATTTATTCGTGTCATTAATTCGTCTGCTATTGAACCTATACTTTCTGCTTGTTCATTTATATCTTGTCCGTATATTTCAACTTCAGTTCCAATGTTAACTTTATTTTTAAGACTATTTGGAATAATTATCATTGTCATATCCATACAAATCCTACCTATTATTGTACATTTCTCTCCATCAATCTTCACAGTACCTCCATTGGAAAATCTTCTGTCTAATCCATCTGCATATCCTATAGGTAAAGTTGCTATTACATCTCCTTTTTTACCTTCAGCCGTTTTGCCGTATGATATAAAACTATTAATGTTTAATGTTTTTATAGAAATAATTTTGGTTTTCAATTTGAATACTGGTTTTAATAATTTTTTTAATGGAGTGTCGAAAAGAAGAATTCCATACATTGATATTCCCGGTCTTACAAAATTACTGTTGGTATATTTGAAATATTTGAAAATCCCAGGGCTGTTTAAAATATGTATGAAAGATACATCTTTATTGTCTTCGTATTTTTTAAAGGAATTTATTTGTTGTAAGGTAAACTCATCTTCATTTTCGTCAGCGCTTGATAGATGTGAAAATATTCCTTCAATGGTTCCTAATTTATTGTTAGTAATATGCTTTATTGCTTCTTCAGATTCTTCAGGAAAAAACCCTATTCGACCCATACCAGTATCGATTTTTACATGAATCAAGGCTTTTTGGGAATTGTTTAACATTTCAAGATTTTCAATATCATTCCACGAAGATATCGTAATACTAAATCCGTTTTCTATTGCAAGTTTCAGATCATCTTTGTCATTATTTCCCATGATTAATATTTTATTATCCAATCCAAAATTCTTTATTTCTAAAGCTTCTTGAAAATTTGCAACAGCAAATAATTTATATTTTTTTTGGCTTAGATATTTAGCTACTTCTATAGATCCTAATCCATAAGCATTTGCTTTAATTACTGGAATCGCTTTTTTATTCGTTAATTTTTCTATTTCATTTAAATTAAATTCTATATTTTTTAAATTTATTTCTAACCAACTTCTCATAAATTAACTTCCTGTGAATGGTCTGATGAATAATAGAATACCAACAACAAATAGTACTATTCCTAAAATCAATACAAATTTGCTAAGAGAAACCTTACCTGTGAACATCGCACCTATATAGCTTCCTATCATACCCGTTGAACCCATTGTTAGGAGTAAAGAGTAATTTACTTGTTGTAAATATGCATGCCCTACCCATCCCATGATTCCTATAAAAAAACCAATGAACAAATTTGAGCCTGCTGCTTTTCTTGGATCTATTTGAAGTATGTAAATTATGGCAGGTAGCCTTATACTCCCCAATATTAATCCGACGGATCCGCCTAGCAATCCTATACTCAGCCCCGCTAAAGATTCTAGAATTATACGTGTAGTGGTAAATTTCCCGTTTGAATTTTCTAAATGAGAACCAAAGATATCAGACATTGTATTGCCAGATTTTTTCCTTCCTAGTGCAACAAATTCGTATCCCTGCCATGCTACTAATAAACCTGCAAACATAAGTAAAAGATTTTCGGGTGCCACAGAAGATAGAAATCCTCCAAAGAAAGCACCTATACAAGCAGGGATGCCTAATATTAAAACTATTCGAATATCCACTCGTTTATTTCTTATATGTTGAATGGAACCTAAAAATGAAGATAAACTAGAAACTAGAATGTTTGTCCCAGCTGCTATCCTAGGATTGATACCCATTAGTAACATAATTGGAAGTCTAATTGTTCCAAGAGCAAGTCCGACAAAACCACCCAGTAATCCAACAATAAAAGATGTGAATCCTAAAATTAAAATTACTTCTATATTAATTGATGCAGATAAATCCATTAAACTCACATGATTTTTTCAAGAATTCCACTAGGCATGGTCAGTCTATCAATTAATTGATTTGAGGATTTATCAAATTTGATATTTTCTCCAGGTAACCCATAACCTAATTTATCTGTATTTTTAAAAGTATCTTCATCTATATTTTTGAAAATACTCCATTCCGAACGAGGGTTATGTGTATCAGCAGAAAAACTTACTAATTTCGATCCTATATTTGCGATTACCATGTCTCCCCATCTACCTCTATATATACCATTGTAGTTTTTTGTTAATTCTTTACCTTCGAACATTTCATTGTTGGAGTTATATAAAAAATCGAATATTGTATCACTCAATTCTGTAGACAAGTTTGAATTAGTATTAGTGAATACTATAACTTGTATATCGTCCGACACACTGTTTTTTGATTTGGTAATAAATCCAGGATATCCTCCTCCATGACCAATTAAAAGTTTGTTTTTAATTGGTTCAATATCTAATCCTAGCCCATATCCTATATTTCCATTTTTTCTGTCTGTACTCCCATGAGATTTAATCATGGCTTTTTTTGATTCCCTATTTAATACACTTTTAGACGATTCTAAATTTAAACTTGATAGAAATATTGCAATATCTTTAGTAGTAGACATAAATCCGGTTGCTGACGCATATGCATATGTTTGTGAGTGTTTGAAAAGTTCTCTTTTGTTTTCTCCAGGAAAAATTCTTCCATACCCATTGCTAAGAGTTGATGGGATATCATCTGGCAGATCAGGATATGTATGCTTCAAATTCAACGGAGCAATAATATTTTTATTCATAAAATCCCCATATTTTTCGCCAGAAATTTTTTCGATAATTGCACCCAATGTAGCATAGGCATGATTTGAATATTTAAAGGTTGATCCGTTTTCAAATATTATAGAATCTTCTGAAATTGTTGTTTGAATGTTTTTAGGAAATTTATGATTATCCCAATGATGAGTGTTCCCATCTCTGAAAATACCAGATTGATGAGATAATAATTGCCTAATGGTTATATTTTTATTATTTGAAATTTTATTTTTTCCTTTGAACCAAGGTAGATAATAATTAACTGAATCATCAATTTTAAGTTTTCCTTGTTCTTGTAATTGCATAATACCTACTGCGGTAAACATTTTTGAATGAGATGCTATTCTAAATATAGTGTTTTCATCTATTGTTATTTTTTTATCTAAATCACTATATCCAAACGATTTAGAATAAATCGGATTACCCTTATGAGCAATACAAATATTTAGTCCTGGAACATTTGCGTATTGAATTTTCATTGGTACCCAAACGTCTAAAATATTTGATATAGATTTTATGTTGAACTTTATTTTCGAATTCATTATATTCCTCAATTTAACTTTGAGCCGGGAGGGATTCGAACCCTCGACCTAATGATTAAGAGTCATTTGCTCTACCTCTGAGCTACCGGCCCGTATAATATGTATTTGTAATTGTATTAAATAAATTAATTCTTTGTTGTGATATTATCTAATAAATATGAGTAGACGTATATATGCAAAAAAATCATTAAGTCAAAATTTCTTAATAGACACGAAAGTTAAAAGTAAAATCATTGAATGTTTGAATTTAAATCAAAGTGATATTGTTGTAGAAATCGGACCCGGTAGAGGGGCTTTGACTGAAAGGATTTATAATAATGTTAATAAATTTTTTGGTATCGAGTTAGATGACGATCTTTATTCGTATTTGCAATTGAAATACCAAAACGAAAATATAGAGATTATTAATGATGATGCAAGAAAAATTGATATATCTGATTTTATTAAGAATGACATAGAATACAAATTGGTTGGCAATTTGCCATATAAGTCAGCTAATAAAATAATATTAAATTTTTTAAATTCTCTTCCCAAACCTAAGTTTATGATCGTAATGGTTCAACTTGAGGTTGCTAAACGCATTATTGGAGACGAGAAATTCAGAGGATTTTTAACAGTATTAATTGGAATATATTGTAAATCAGAAATTTTATTTAAAGTGAAACCAACTTCATTTAAACCAAAACCAAAAGTAAATTCTGCAGTTATAAAATTACAACCTTATGATACACCAAAGGTCTGTGATGAAAATATTGAAGGATTCATGGATTTTGTTGCCAAAAGTTTTGTGAGTAGACGAAAAACTGTTTTAAATAGTATTTCATCTGGCAACAAAATTTCAAAAGACATAGTAACTCAACTATTAAATTCATTACAAATTAACAAAGGATTTAGACCTCAAAATTTAGAATTAAATCAATGGATAGAATTATATTATCTTTACAAAAACAGATATGAATAAAACAATAATTATCAAATCCCCAGCAAAAATAAATTTGACGTTAGAAGTAATAAGAAAGTACAAAGATCATTTTCATGAAATAAAATCAGTTGTTATGAATTCTGATTTACATGATGAAATTAGTTTGAAAAAATCTGATACATTTGAAATTATTACTAATTCAAATATCCCTCAAAATGAAAACTTGATATATAAATCTTATGTATTCTTAAAAGAAAAATTTGGCGATTTACCTACGAAAATTTATTTGAAAAAAAATATTCCACTAGATTCAGGATTAGGTGGAGGTAGTAGTAACGCTGCCAATTTTTTAAAAGGAATGAATCAGTTATGGGAACTTGATTTAAACAATGATTATTTTGAAAAAATCGGAAGAAAAATCGGATCCGATGTTAATTTATTTTTTCATCCTGGTATAAATCTTTTGAAAAACACTGGTTCAGATACTGAGAACATACGTGCAAATCTAAAAGGTTCGCTTATTATTTTTCACGACGATATTCACATACCAAAAAAGACTTTTAAAGCTTATAATATTATCAAACCTTCAAGTTTTACTGATGGTACTATTAGCGAACAATTAATTGAATTTATAAAAGATCAATCTATTAATTTAACTGAAATTGATTGTTTTAATGTATTTGATGAATATATAACTAAACTTTATCCAGACTTACTTGAATTCAAACATTATTTGACTAAATTGATTGGTGTAAATATCCATATGTCAGGAAGTGGGAAATCATTATTTTGTTTCTTTGAAGATTTGGAAAAAGCAAAATATATTTATAAAAATATTGAAGTTAAAAATTATAAAAAAATATTAACTAGTTCATGGAAGGAATAGATGGGAGATATACTGGTTCCAAGCTTATTTAGCGGCGTTATATTAGCATTTATGTACGTGAATTTATTTTTGGCATCATCATTTATAAATTTGAAAAAAGCTAATACATTAGACGCAAAAGTTAATCCGAAAATTATTTTTTTAGGCGTAATGCTTATCTATCCTGTTTGCGCTGTGGTATCGTTCCTAATTGCTTTAATATATCTCTCGATAGACAATTATTTGATTTTTAGTTTTTTGATTATTACATTAAGCTTAATAGTATCTTTTGGAAGTTATATTTTATTTAAATTATTAAAGATAGTATTAGTGGGATGCTTTGGTTTTTTGCTTTTAAATTTGCTTTTACTTCCTTTTATGATCAACGCTTAGGATAGAATTTTGATTTTGGATTTACATTTACATACATTGTTAGGAAGTAGTGATAGTAGTCTCACTATCGAACAGGCAGCAGAGAAACTAATAGAGCGAGGCCTTGATGGAGCATGCCTGACTGAACATAGCAGTATATGGGAGAAAAACTCAGATCAAATAGAAGATGTATTCTCGCAATTTAATTTAAAAATCTTTAGAGGTTTAGAAATCACAACAAACTATGGGCATATTATTTCTATAGGTTTTGAACAATATATACCTGGATCTCATGATATTGAATTATTAGAAAAATTTTCCACAGATCACAATGCATTTTTAATATCAGCTCATCCTGCTAGAAGATTGTTTGGTAAAGAAAAATTCCAACAAAATTTATTGTACAAGGGAAAAGAATATATTCCAAATATTGATGAATTTTCATCTAATATATTATTTAAATATGTAGATGGAGTGGAAGTGTTAAATGGAGGCAACAATTTAGAAGAAAACAGTTTTGCTTTTGAGGCAGCAAAACTGAATGCTAAGATAATGACTGGAGGCAGTGATGCTCATTCAGAAGCAGGAGTAGGTACGTTTGCAACCAAATTTGCTTTTGAAACAAATGAAATATGTGAAATAGTTAATCAACTTAAAAGCAATCAAGTACAGCCTGTTTTCAGAAAAGACAACACATGGATTACAGTAGATGAACAATATTACAAGGAACATAATACTTAATGAAATTAAATCATAGAATTGAATTTATACGGCCTGTTATTTCTATTGACCTTGAAACCACAGGTCTTTCTCAAGAAAAAGATAAAATTATTGAAATTGGTGCTGTGAAATATGATCAGAGCGGAATTAAATTAACAGAATTTGAAACCTATACAAATCCTGAGATGAATATTAGTACTTTTGTTGAAAAACTAACTGGAATTTCTAATAAAGATGTGAATGGAGCTCCTTTGTTTACAGAAATATCTGAAAGTTTAGAAACATTTTTGTCTGATTCTATAATTATTGGGCATAACGTAGGTTTTGACAAAGGATTTTTAAATAAAAATGGATTAGATTTGGATAATGTTTTTATAGACACATGGAGATTGGCACAAATTCTTTTACCAGATTTACAAGATTTGTCTTTGGGAGGCATATGTAAGTATATTGGAATTGAACAACAACATGCTCACAGGGCAAAATATGACGCTCAACATACTATGGAAGTATTTACATTTTTATTGAATAAATTTGACACCTTAGATCCAAAATTAAAAACTGCCATAACAAATACAATTCTTAAAAATGATAAGGAGTTATATTTTTTATTTAACACTTTGATGAAAGATTACGAATATCAAAACGAATTTTTTTCACTTTTAGAATTAATATCAAATGATAAAGAGAATTCTTCTGCAACACCTAGTAAAAATCTAAATGAAAATCATGTTGATGAAGTGTTTCGTGAGCAAAATGAAATTCTCAAACCCTTATTGCCGGATTTTTCATATAGAAAACAACAGCACGAAATGTCTAAACTAGTTTTTCAATCAATAAATGAAAAACGAAAAATAGCAGTTGAAGCAGGAACTGGTGTAGGTAAGTCCTTAGCTTATTTATTACCATCAGCTATATATTCTTTAAATACTTCTAAGAAAGTTATTATTTCTACAAATACTATTAATTTGCAAGAACAACTTTATTCCAAAGATCTGCCAATTATTAACAAGATATTAAAAAAAATTGATTTACATGAATCCGAAATAAACTTTTGTACATTAAAAGGGAGAGATAATTATTTGTGCCTGAATACATTGTCAAATCAATTAATTGAAGATAATGAAGACGTAGAATACGGGCGATTTTTGGCAAAAATCTTAGTTTGGCTTGCTAAAACTGAGAATGGCGACAAATCTGAATTAGGATTAAGTAATTATGTAGACATTAATTATTGGAGGAGAGTAACTCATAAAAACAGTAATTGTTTTGGTAAAAATTCCGGATGTTTTTTATATGAATCTAAATTGAAAGCTGAAAAAAGCAATATCATTGTTGTTAATCATGCCTTATTAATGACTGATCTTAAATCTATAAATAACCTGATCCCAAATTATGAAATACTAATCATAGATGAAGCACATAATTTGGAAGATGTAGCATCACAACACTTAGGATGGAAAATTGACGAAAGAGAGATTAGGGATTTGACAAGATTAGATATTGGGAAAATCAATATTTTAGATACGATAGAAAAAGTCTTAAGAAAAGAATTTAAAGGCTCCAATAATACTGAATATGAACAAAAAGTCAATTTATATGTAAATAAACTTAAAACTTTTTCTGAAGAATCAGAATTGAAACTAAAAGATTTTATAAACTCAATTAATATTGCTATAAATTCTGAAGGTACGAAAAATATTGGGCATAAGACTTTAAGAGTCAGGAGTAATGGAAACTTAAGTAATAAAATTTTGATCTCACAACAATGGAATGAATTCAAACTGCACTGTGATAAATTGTCTACAGAATTGTTGAACTCTTCTAGGCAGATGAAAAAAACAATACAGGAAAATAAATTGTTGATTGATAATTTGAATGATATGTATTTGCAGTGGATAGAAAATTATTCAGTAATAAAATTACAATTGGATGATATGTTTTTAAATAATTTAGAGGAGAATGTTTTTTGGATTGAAAACAATGAACAATTTAATAATAATGTTTTTTTATGCTCTCCAGTTGATGTTTCGAAATTACTTAACGAAAAATTATTCTCTAATTTAGATAGCGTAATTCTGACTAGTGCAACATTAAATTCGAATGATAATTTCAATCATATAAAACAAACAACTGGTTTGGACTTTGATATTTCTAAAACATACGGGTCGCCATTCGATTATGATAATTCGGTAGATATAATTATGCCTCAATTTATTCCCGAACCTAATTCCGAGAATTATTTAGAAGAAATAAATAAAATTATTTACGAATATGTTTTTGATACTGGAGGAAAAGCAATGGCTTTATTTACTTCATATAAAGCTTTAAGAGATTCAAGTAAAATACTAAAAGAAAAATTAGCCGAACATGATATCAATGTTTTGGCACAGGGAGTTGATGGATCTCCATATCAGATAATCAAACGATTCAAAAGAAATCCTAATTCACTAATATTAGGTACTTCAAGTTTTTGGGAAGGAGTAGATATTGATAATGGTTCTTTAAATTTGTTAATTATTACTAAATTACCTTTTGATGTTCCTACTCATCCATTGTTTCAAGCTAGAGCTGAAAAATATAAAAATTCATTTTATGATTATTCAATTCCAAGAGCAATTATAAAATTTAAACAGGGTTTTGGAAGATTGATTAGAAATGAAAATGATTTTGGCAAAGTGTTGTTATTAGATTCTAGGATTAACACAAAACGATATGGAAAACTATTTATAAATTCATTGCCTGGTGGAAAAATAGATTATAAACAACAAGATTATTTTTTTGATTAATGAATAAAATTAAAATAAATGAAGACTTAGATTTACACAATACTCTTTTTAGTGGGCAAGCTTTCAGGTGGTATCTTAAAGATAATTGGTATTATGGATACATAAACAATTCTTTTATAAGAATTAGAATCATAGATCAATATATGGAGTATGAAAGTTGCCTGGAACAACCTTGTGAATCAGAAATAATAGAGTATTTCGATTTGAATTTTACTTACAAAAAAATATTTTCAAAAATAGAAGATAAGTATTGCCTGTTAGCTTACAAAGAATTAAAAGGATTGAAAATTTTAAATCAAGATCCTTGGGAATGTTTAGTTTCATTTATAATATCTGCTTGGTCAAATGTCCCTAAAATATCAAAAACTATTAATGATTTAAGTGTTGAATTAGGAGATATACAAGTTATTGGAGACGAAATAGGATATACCTTTCCTTCACCAAGTATTATTTCTACAAAAAATGAAAAAAATTTAAGGAAATTTGGATTGGGGTATAGATCTAAATATGTTTTGAATACTTCAAAATTACTTTCTGAAAATTTAAATATCATATATGAATTATTTGAAAAAACTTACGATGAGGCGTTAAGTGTGTTACTGAAATTTCCTGGAGTTGGAGATAAAGTAGCTAATTGTGTTTTACTTTATTCTTTGAGAAAACATTTTGCATTTCCTGTTGATTTATGGGTAGATAGAATACTTGTTCAAGATTATGGGATTGATAAAAAAATGCCGTTGATTAAAAAAAGAAAATGGGCTCAGAATTATTTTGGGGACCATGCAGGAATTATTCAACACTTTCTTTTTCATTATAAAAGGAAGTATAATCAATGAAATAAATTATGGGGTTAAACAAATGGTAAGAGTTGAAGATTTACATACTTTTATTAATGGTAATTTTGTTACTGACAAGGATGCTGTGATTCCTATTCATGATGGGGGATTTACTCGAGGAGATGCTGTTTTTGATACTTGTAGGACCTTCAGAGGAGAGATTTATAAATTAGAAGAGCACATAGACAGATTATTTATGTCATTAAAATATATGCAGATAAATTCTCCATATACCAAAGATGAATTGATTGAATTCACTCACAAATTACTTGAATTGAATAATCCTTTATTGACTGCAAAAGATGATTATTGGATTTTTCTAAGAATAACAAGAGGCTCTAGTAGTAATTATTCTTCAGGTGGAGCACCCAATGTTATTATTCATTGCGTTCCTTTGCCTTTGCCAGAAAGAAGCGAGTATTATCGTACTGGATTACCACTTATGATTTCATCAGTGAGGCGGACATCACATGAAGCATTAAGTCCAAGAGCAAAAGTAAACCAATATATCAACTTTAATTTAGCGGATTTAGAAGCACAAAATTATCAGGGTGGCGCAAAAGCTATATTACTTGATCAAAATGGAAATTTGACTGAAGGATCAGGTACAAATATATTTATAGTTAAAAACAATCAAATATTTACTCCTCAAGAAAAATTTGTTCTTGCGGGTATTGGAAGATCTGATGCAATGAATCTCGCGAAGGGATTGGGAATGCCTGTTAAAGAGAAAGACTTGGATTCTTTTGACGCATTTACTGCAGACGAAATGTTTGTTACTTCGACTAGTTTTTGTATTGTTCCTGTTGGATCTATTAACGGAAGAGAAATTGGTGATGGGGATATTCCAGGAAAGATAACAAAAAGATTACAAGAAGCATTTATAGATGCCATAGGATTTGACTATGTTTCTCAATATTTAAGTAATTTAGATACCTAGAATTTTTAACAATTTGTCTGCTACTATATCAGCCTCATTTTCCTGAAGATTAGAAGTATATATTTTAACTCCGTCTACCTCAAAGTTGTTTCTTACTCTGATTGACGGATTTCCATCAGATAATTTTTTTTCTATCTCCTCATCAGTCATGTGATTTGAAGAAATAATAATTGATGGATGTGTTGAATCTTCATCATTAATTTCGTTAGGATCAGAAGGTGATTTATTGAATGTTATATTTACGTCTTTTACAGTATTTTTTATTTTGTTTATTATAATTTCGCAATCATTTTCCCATTTTTGCATTATTACTGAATGATCTCTGTCTATGAATAATTCTAAAGCTGTTATTAATCCTATTATTTCTTCTTTAGATACTTTTGAAACTCTGCCTATTCCCTCATTGTTAGGAGCAGAATTTAAATATGCAGCATCTATCAAATTTTTTCTTCCACATAAAATTCCCGTTGACTGAGGGCCTCTGAGCCCTTTACCTCCACTATATGCAACCATATCTGCACCGAGCTTTGTAAATTTTTGCAAATTTTCAATTGGTGGCAATAATGCTGCTGCATCAACAATTACAGGGATATTTTTATTGTGAGCAATTTCAATAACTTTTTCTATTTCTATCGCACCAGCTTGCTTAGGGCCATATACATAAATAATACCGGCTGTATTTTCATTTATATTTGATTCAAGTTCCCAATTGTAAGTTCCGCCTGTATTCCCTATCTCAATTAATTTTGCACCAGCATTTCTATAATTATGATCATAATTTGTTCTGTGAGATCTATGTATAATAAATTCGTTTCTTAACCCTTCTGTGTTTGGTAATTGATCTATTTTTTTTGGATCTGACCCGGCAATACAAGCCGCAGTTTGAAGCATTAATCCTGAGGCTGCTCCAGCCGTAACAAGTCCTGCTTCAGCACCAGTGAAATTAGCTATAACTTCACCAGCAGATTTGTTTAATTCTTTCATATCAACAAACCACTCAGAAGCTTTGTCCATTGCCTCTAATACTTCTCTAGGCATAATGCTACCACCTAACATTGTTAAGTATGAAGCACAGTTTATAACTCTTCTTACTCCAAGTTTGTTGTAGTATTCATTCTTCAATATATCCATAATTATTTTTGTTCCCGAAATATTCTTAATATTTTACGTTTACGGTAGTAAAATACCAATTTAAATACAAGTGTTAAAAAGCTAAATTTATCAATAAATGGAAGTGTTGATTTGTATTTAATTACGTCCTTCATCATTGTTTCTTGATTATTAAGCTCAAAAATGTGATTATGCTCCCAATACAAAAATGGACCTTGAAGTTGCAAATCAGTAAAGATCTTATTTTCTTCGAAGTGTTTAATTAAAATCTTCCATTTAGAATTTATTCCCAAAATGCTGATTTTAATCTCAAAAGTTGAGCCAATAAGTATTTTTTTATCAGGAATAGCGACTACGTTAACGAACCAGGGAGTAAGTTTATTTATATTTTTAGGATTAGAATAGAACTCAAACACATCACTGATTGGTTTCGAGATTGTTGTTATGTATTTAAATTCTTTTTTATTCATTAAATATATTTTCTAAAGCTTCTTTCAAATTACTATATTGAAATTTAAAATTTGAATTTATTAATAAATCTGGTCTTATTTTTTTACTGTCAATTAACTCACTTGAAAATTTGCCTAACACAATTTTCAGAACAAATGCAGGAGTATATATTAACGAAGGCCTTTTAAGTACCTTTCCTAGTATTTTCGCAAAAGATTTCTGTGTATTCGGATTAGGAGAAGTGATGTTTATTGGCCCATATAATTGGTTTTCAATAATATGAATAATAGAATTGGATAGATCGTCTATGTGAATCCATGACCACCATTGATTACCATTACCAATCCTACCGCCGATTCCAAGATTATATATTAGCTTTAGATAGGATAGTGATCCTCCTTTTTTGCTCAAGACAATACCAAAGCGTAAGTTTACAATTTTAATTTGTTGTGAAGATAGTGAATTAAGGTTTTTTTCTAATTTTTGAGACATTTCAGAAACAAATGTATCACCGGTTTCGATTGATTTTTCTGTAATAATATCTTTTAAATTATTATTATATATTCCTATTCCACTAGCCGAAAGAATTATTGATTTTTTTAGTTTATGTTGTTGAATTATTTTTTTAGTTTTATGAACACCGTCTGCCCTACTATCTAGAACTCTTCTTTTTTTGTTTTCAGTCCATAACCCCAATAATGATTCTCCAGAAAGATTGATAAATATGAATCTGTAATTAGAATTTTTGAAGCTTGTTGAAATGATATTGTTTGTATCAAGCACTTCGTTTACAAAAGGAAGGTTTTTTTTTGTTTTTATTATGTTTCTTGATATGCCAATTATATACTCATTAGATTGAGATAATTTGGTTGCAAGATGAGTGCCAATCAGGCCGCTTATCCCAAATATTACAAAAATATTTTTCATTATTTATACAATACTATAAAGATTTATATTAACTATAATTTTATGTTTCCCAAATTTCTGTTAAGAATCTTAAATCATATCTGATAAAGATTTGTATGACATCCCAAGTGATTTAGCAACAGCTTCAGATGTAATATTATTTTTATAAATATTTACGCCATTAAAAATTTCAATATTATTTTTGATGGCGTATTGAATCCCGTTATTAGCTATATATTCAATATATGGAAAAGTAGCTTCATTTAATGCTTTGCTTGCCGTTTGTGGAACAATTCCTGGCATATTTGGTACGGCGTATCCATATATATTATTTTTCAGAGAAACTACTGGATCATCATGACTTGTAGGCGAAAGATTTTCAACACTACCACCCTGGTCAATTGCAACATCTATGATAAAACAATTTTGTTTTAATTTTGCTTGAATTTCTTTAGTTATTATTTTGGGAGCAGTGGCTCCTGGAATATAAATACCGTTAATTATAATATCCATTTTTGGTAAATGTTTTGTTAAATTTTCATTAGAAGAAAGTATAGTAATTATATTATTTTGATCTTCACTGATTTTTTGTAATTTACTTTCGTCAATATCAAAAACAAATACGTTTCCGCCAAGTCCATTAGAAATTTTTGCAGCATTATACCCAACTGTTCCTCCGCCAATAATTGCTATGTTTAAAGGAGGGATCTTCTCTGTTCCTCCTATTAAAACCCCTAATCCCCCATTGTGTTTTTCCAAAAAATTGGCAGCTATTTGTGGAGCTAATTTGCCTGCTATTTCGGACATTGGTTGTAATAATGGAAAATTTCTTTTATCTGTAGATACCGATTCGTATGCTATGGCTAGAGTGTTTTTGTCTAGCAGGGCATTAGTCAATTTTTTGTTTGCTGCTAAATGTAAATATGTAAATAAAGTTGATTTAGAATTTAGAAATTTATACTCAGATTCTAATGGTTCTTTAACTTTTAAAACGAGCTCAGAATTGGAAAAAATAAATTTTGGATCATTAATGATTTTACATCCAACAGCCAAATAATTTTCATCACTGTATCCTGCGCCTAATCCTGCGTTTTTTTCAATTAAAACTTCATGATTATTGTCTAGTAGTAATTTGGCCTTTTCAGGAATTAAAGCTACTCTGTTTTCGTTGTTTTTAATTTCTTTTAAAATTCCTATTATCATACTTTTTCTCATCATCAAAATTAAAAAATCAACTTATGATAACAAATATATGTTAAGAAATGGTTAATATTTTATTTGTTTATTGCTTTTGAATATGTATTTATATTAAATAGTGTATTTGAATTTTTTTGATATTTATATATAATCTAGAAAGTTTATAAACCTTTAAATTAGTACTGTGATACTGGAAAGGATATTTATGAAAGTTATACAATCGTGTAATAATCAACTTCGATTATCTGTATCTAATTTCTTCAAATATATAATAAATTGGGTAAATTAATAGTAGATTCAAATGATTTTTCTAGAATGCTTAAACGTATTTCGCATGAGATTTTAGAAAAAAATTCAGGCCCTCAAAAATTGGTTTTAATTGGGATGCATACAAGAGGGGTACCAATAGCCAAAAGAATTGCAAAATATATTGAAGAATTTGAAGGATTAAATATTCCTATTGCACAATTAGATGTTTCGTTTTATAGAGATGATATTGATAAAAAAATAAAAACTGATATTAATCCAACGATAATTGAAACGAATATAAATGATTGTAATGTAATTTTAGTTGATGATGTTCTTTATACTGGAAGAAGCATAAGAGCTGCGATGGATGCTTTGATGGATTATGGCAGGCCATCCAGAATCCAACTTTCAGTATTAATAGATAGAGGCCATAGAGAACTACCTATTTCTCCGGATTATATTGGTAAAAATATTCCAACTTCACATGATGAAAAAATCAGAGTACTAATTTCAGAAATTGACGGTTCGGATGGAGTTGAAATCGAATGAATCCAGAGAGTCCATTAAAAAAACTGAATCATCTATTAGACATTGATCAGCTGACTAGAGAAGATATTTTGTATATTTTTGAATTTACAGACAATCTTGAATCAATATTGAAAGGAGCTGTCAGAAAAGTTCCGGTATTAAGAGGGAAAACTATAATAAATTATTTTTCTGAACCTAGCACAAGAACTAGAGTGTCATTTGAAAATGCTGGAAAAATACTTTCAGCAGATGTTATTAATATGTCATCAACCGGAAGTAGTGATGAAAAAGGAGAATCTCTTTTAAATACAGTAGAAACACTTGAATCAATTGGTGCGAATTTATTGGTTATGAGACATTATGATTCTGGGGCCCCGTATTTTGTTGCAAGAAATATAAATATCCCAATCATAAATGCAGGAGATGGTTCGCATGCACATCCTACTCAAAATCTAATAGATTTATACACAGTATACAAACAAGTTGGAGATATTGACGGATTAAATTTAACTATACTAGGAGATAATATTCATAGTAGAGTAGCTAGATCTACAGCGCTAGGATTTTCTGCAATGGGCGCAAATATAACCTTTTGTGCTCCTCCTACAATGGACGCTAAATATTTAAGTAATCATTCAACTGATTTTGAAGGTGTGCATTGGCCTAAAGTAACTTATACACATGATATTAAATCTGCATTTAATAATGCAGATTTAATTATGGCTTTGAGAACACAATTTGAACGTAAATCGAATTTGGTTTTCCCTAATATTAATGAATATACAAGGATGTTTAAATTGAATGAAGAAGTTTTAAGATATGCTCCTAAAAATGTAAGGATTTTACATCCCGGCCCTATGAATTTAGGAGTTGAAATAGATGGTTATATATCAAATTCAGATAAAACTTTAATTAAACAACAAGTGAAAAATAGTGTATCAATTAGGATGGCATTGCTGTTGATTTTGATAGGAGATTATTCATTAGATTCAATTTAAGGATAATTAATAAACATGAGAAAATTAATAAAAAATGGTAAAGTATTTGATGGTCAGTCAGATTCTTTGAAAAATGCGGATATATTAATTAATGGGAAATACATACAAGACGTAGGGAACTTTGACTTGTTTGAAAAAGATATCGAAATAATAGATGCAAATAATTGTATAGTTAGCCCTGGATTTATAGACATACATGCTCACTTGAGAGAACCAGGATATGAGTATAAAGAAACTATTGCGACTGGTACGAGGGCAGCCGCAAAAGGTGGATTCACATCTATTTGTGCTATGCCTACCACAATCCCAGTTTTAGATTCGCAAGATTCTTTGGAATATTTTAAAGAACTATGTAATGACAAATCTATCATAAAAGTTTTTCCTATATCTGCAGTTACAATAGGAAGAGAAGGTAAAGAGATTGTAGAAATGCAATCTTTAGTAGACGCCGGAGCCATAGGATTTAGCGATGATGGAGAACCCGTTTCAGATGACTATATTATGAAAATGTCTTTAGAGTATAGCAAAATGGTTGGAAGGCCTATAATGAATCATTGTGATGACAGAGGTATTAATTATAAGGCTAAAGGAGTAATGAATGAGGGTTTCTTGGCACAGAGATTGGGTTGTGATGGTATTCCAAATGCAGCCGAGGCATCGATGTTGTCAAGAGATATGTTATTAACTGAATTGACGGGAGGAAATTATCATGCCTGCCATATATCAGCCTCACAATCATTAGATGTTTTGAAGAATGCTAGAGAAAGAGGAGTGCCTTTTACTGCTGAAGTCACCCCGCATCATTTAACTTTAACGGAGGAATATATACTAGGTTCATCTGAAAATGATAGAAATCAAATTGGAAAGAATGCTTACAATACAAATGCGAAAGTTTTCCCCCCTTTGAGGACAAAGTCTGATATTAGATCAATGATTAACGGAATAAAAGATGATTTGATTACAATAATTGCTACCGACCACGCACCGCATGGTTTTGAAGATAAAATGACAACAATATCTCAAGCAGATTTTGGGATAAGTAATTTTGAAACTGCTTTGGGATCAGTTCTAGAAATTGTACATTCAAACGAAATTGCATTAGTTAAATTATTAAAATGCATGACTTCTAATCCTGCTAGTTTCCTTAAAGAAAAAATAGGAAGAATTGAAAAAAATTATCCCGCTGATATAACCATATTTGATAGTAATAAAAAATGGACAGTAGAATCAGACAAATTTATTTCTAAAGGTAAAAACACACCTATAGAAGGCAAAGAATTAACAGGTAAAGTTATAACTACCATCGTTGATGGAGAAATAGTATATTCATGTTTTGGAGAATAATATGAACACAGGGTATTTGGTTTTGTCAGATCAATCAATTTATAAAGGTACGATATTTGGATTTGGGGATATTTCATTTGGAGAAGTGGTTTTTAATACTTCGATGACGGGATACCAAGAGATATTAACTGATCCTTCTTATAGAGGGCAAATCGTAATACAAACATATCCATTGATCGGAAATTATGGAATAAATGAATTAACTAGTGAATCTAATAAAATTCAAGTGTCTGGTTATGTTGTAAGAAAACATGAAAATTATCCAAGTCATATTTCTTCAGAAATATCTTTGGAAGAATTTTTAATAAAAGAGAAAATAATAGGTATTTCAAACATAGATACTCGTGCCATAGTTAAAAAAATTCGATCAGAAGGAGTGATGAATGGAGTGATTGTAAGAGGAGACAACCCTCAAAAAGGAATGGATTTTTTGAAATCAGCACCTTCTTATGAAACTTTGGATTTAGCTGAAGGAGTATCAAACATTGATATTTTAAATAAAAAATATGGAGATTCATCAGATTTTTCAAAATATAAAATTGCTGTTATTGACTGCGGGGTAAAAGAAAATATTTTAAAACTTTTAAATAAACGTAAATGTAATATTGAAATATTTCCTACAGATTTTAACGTTCAAGACGTAAATGAATTTAACCCCGATGGTATATTGATTTCACCTGGCCCAGGAGATCCTAAAAACATGGATTTTCTTGTATCAAAGATCAAAGCCATTGTTAAGAAATATCCGATTTTTGGAATTTGCTTAGGTCATCAAATATTAGCAAGGTCATTTGGCGCAGAAACCTACAAATTGAAATTTGGACATCGCGGAGGAAATCAGCCTGTAAAAGATTTAAGTACTAATAAAGTTTATATTACAGCGCAGAATCATGGGTATGCTGTAGATCCAAATATTGATTCTAATGAAATTGAAATAACACATTTGAATTTAAACGATGATACTGTGTCTGGATTCAAACATAAATTATTACCTGTTATGGGAATCCAATATCATTCTGAAGCTTCACCGGGGCCTTATGACAGCGAGTATATTTTTGACGAATTTATATCATTAATTGAATTAAAGAGGAATAATAATTGAAAGTTTTAGTACTAGGATCAGGGCCTATAATTATTGGACAAGCAGCTGAATTTGATTATGCAGGAACTCAGGCATGCAGATCATTAAGAGAAGAAGGAGTTGAAACTGTATTGTTAAATTCAAATCCCGCTACAATCATGACAGATATGGATATTGCAGATGTTGTATACATTGAACCAATGACTGTGGAAACTGTGGAGAAAATCCTTGTAAAAGAACAACCTGATGCTATACTCCCGACTTTAGGTGGTCAAACAGCATTAAATTTAGCTATGGATTTGCATCATGCAGATATCTACAAGAAATATGATATCAAATTATTAGGTTCTCCAATTGATACAATTGAAAAAGCTGAAGATAGAGAAGGATTTAAAGATTTGATGAATAGCATTAATGAACCTGTTCCTGATAGCGAAGTATCTGAGTCTGTTCAAGAATCAAAGAAAATTGCGCTTTCAATTGGATTGCCTGTAGTAGTTAGACCTGCTTACACACTGGGAGGTACAGGTGGAGGAATAGCAGACACTCTAGAGGAATTAGAAAAAATTGCAGAATCAGGAATTAAATCTAGCCCAATAAATCAAATATTGATTGAAAAATCATTAGTAGGATGGAAAGAATTAGAATTTGAAGTTATGAGAGATTCAAATGATAATTGTATTACAGTTTGTAATATGGAAAATATTGATCCAATGGGAGTGCATACAGGAGATAGTATAGTTGTTGCTCCGAGTCAAACTCTTACAGATAAAGAATATCAAATGCTCAGAACATCAAGTTTGAAAATCATTAGACATTTGGGCGTGGAAGGAGGATGTAATGTTCAATTTGCTTTAAAACCTAATGACCCAAAAGAACAGAGTGAAAGTGATGATTATTATGTGATAGAAGTAAATCCTAGAGTAAGCAGGAGTTCAGCTTTAGCTAGTAAAGCAACTGGATATCCGATAGCAAGAGTAGCTGCAAAAATTGCAATCGGTAAAACTTTAGATGAAATTGACAATGCGATCACGAAAAAAACCAAAGCCGTTTTTGAACCTGCTTTAGATTATTGCGTAGTAAAAATACCTAGATGGCCATTTGACAAATTTATCTATGGCGATAGAACCTTAGGAACTCAAATGAAAGCTACAGGTGAAGTAATGGCAATTGATAGAACATTTGAGGCTGCATTTTTAAAAGCACTTAGAGGCTTGGAAATTACGGGTAAATCATTATTATGGGAGAATGAAAATTGGACTGTTAAAGATTTAGATAAAAAAGATTTTTATAAACCTACAGATGAAAGACTTTGGGCTATATTGTTTGCATTAAGAAACGGAGTTGATGTGAATTATATTAATAAAATAACTGGAATAGATTTTTGGTTTTTAAATGCATTTAAACTTATAATTGATACAGAAAAAAATGTAGCTCAATCTGCTTTTGAAAAAGACAAATTGTATGAATTCAAAAGACTAGGATTAAGTGACAAAATAATTGCCGAATTATCAGATACATCAGAAGAGACAATAAGAGAATTTAGAAAGACAAATGAAATTATACCTGTCTATAAAATGGTTGATACATGTGCAGCTGAATTTGAAGCAGTAACTCCTTATTTTTATAGTACATACGAGAGTGAAAACGAAGCAATTCCATTGAAAGGATTAAAAGCTGCAGTTTTTGGTAGTGGGCCAATTCGAATTGGTCAAGGCATAGAATTTGATTATTGTTCTGTTCATGCAGCATGGGCGCTAAATGATATCAATTACAAAAGTATAATGATTAACTCAAATCCGGAAACAGTTTCAACAGATTTTGATACTAGTGACAGATTATATTTTGAACCTTTAGATTTTGAATCTGTTGCAAATATCCTTGATAATGAAAAGCTCGAAAATAATATTAAAACTATTGTTCAATTTGGAGGTCAGACTGCTATAAATCTTTCTTCTCAGATTGATAATAATAAATATGAGATATTAGGTTCTCCAGTTCATTCTATAAATACAGCTTCTGATAGAGGATTATTTGAAGAATTTTTGAAAGATATAAAAATACCCAACCCCCCGGGAGCAACCGCCTCAAATACGAAGGAAGCAGAAAATATAGCTAACAAATTGGGATATCCGGTTTTGGTAAGACCAAGTTTTGTTCTTGGTGGAAGGGCAATGGATATTGCATATAAAGAAAGTGAATTAGAATCATTGTTAAAAGATGCTTTTGAAGCAGGTGAAGGTAGGCCAGTTTTAATTGATAAATATATATTGGGCAAAGAAGTTGAAGTAGATGCTGTTTGTGACGGTAAAGATGTCTTCATACCAGGAATTATGGAACATATTGAAAAAGCTGGAGTACATAGTGGAGATTCAATGGCAGTATATCCACCAATAAGTTTAACTGATAATCAGATAAAAACAATTGTTGAATATACTACCAAAATAGCTTTGTCACTTGAAGTGAAAGGATTACTCAATATTCAATATGTAATTAACCAAAGCACAGATAATTCTAATCAAGAAGTTTTAGTATTAGAAGTTAATCCTAGGGCAAGTCGGACCATTCCGTTTATCTCAAAAGTGACAAATGTCCCATTGGTAAATTTAGCTGTTAAAGTTATGGCTGGTAAAACTTTAAATGAGATGGGATATAATTCCGGATTAGGTGAGAATAAAAAATTATATGCCGTCAAGGCTCCAGTGTTTTCCATGTCAAAATTGGTAGGAGTCGATACAACACTAGGTCCTGAAATGAAATCAACTGGCGAAGTTATGGGAATAGACACAGATTTTAATAAGGCAATGTATAAAGCTTTAATTTCTTCTGGTATGGCAATCCCCGACACAGGTACTGTGTTGATTAGTATAGCTGACAGAGACAAAGATGATGTGAGAAAAATCATTACTGAATTAGATACGAAAGGATTTAATATTTTAGCAACTGAAGGTACCAGTAAGCTAATAGAAAATATGGGAATAAAAGTGAATTCCATTCCTAAGGTTTATACAGAAATTCATCCTAATGTAGTTGATGTGATTAATCATGGATTAGTCGATGTGGTAATAAATACGGTTACAGGAGAAAGTGAAATGATTAAAGATGGATTTGATATTAGAAGAGCAGCAGCCGAAATGAATATTCCATGTTTCACTTCACTAGACGGAGCTTATGCTTCAATTGCTAGTGTGAATAAGAAGAAATTTGAGTATAATATTAATCCTTTATCTAAATATATTGAGGATAGTGATGGCTCCAACAAATGATAATGAAATAAATCAAAAAATTGGTATTTTACTTAGAAGAGAAATAGAGGCAAAATTAATTATTAAATTAAGAGACTTTATGTCAAAAGAATTAGGGGAAAATAAAACTAGACATATCATTAGAGAAGTAATAAAAGGGATAGCAATAGATCAAGGAAATGAATTGTCTAAAATCAAAGGAAATTCTCTTGATGCATTTATTGATAGACAAGAACCTTGGACTCGAGATGGATCTTTGGAAACTGAAATAATAAAAAAAGATACTAAAAGTTATCACTATAATGTTACAAAATGTAAGTATTCAGAAATGTACAAACTTATGGGATTAGAAGAAATAGGATTTGACCTTTCTTGTAATAGAGATTTTAATTTAGTAGCTGGATTTAATAAAAATATCAAATTGAAAAGAACAAAAACTTTAATGCAAGGTGATTCTTATTGTGATTTTAGATATGACGTGGAAAATTGAACTAATTTATGATTCCATCTAAATTAACATTAAACAACTTCATGTCTTATAAAGGGCAAACTGATGTTTTGGATTTTGATAACTGGAACGTTGCATGTATCACTGGTGACAATGGGAATGGTAAATCAGCAATTTTAGAAGCAATAACTTGGTCAGTTTGGGGAAAAACCAGAGTTCAAAGCTCTAAAGATTTGGTATCTAAAGGTGAGAATGAAATGCATGCAGAATTTGAATTTTATATTGATTATTTGACTTCGGAGTCTTTGGAAAATTCTAAATATAGGATTTTAAGATCTTTAAAATCAAAAGGATCCCAAAGGCTTAATGTAGAGCAATTTAATGGGATAGACTTTATTTCTATATCTGGTAACACAGTAGCTGAAACACAAAATATAATTGAAAAATTAGTTAACATGAACTACGAAACATTTGTAAACACTTCATACTTAATGCAAGGGAATGCAGATCGGTTCTCAAAATCACAGCCTACTAAAAGAAAAGAAATATTATCAGAGATTTTAAATTTAAATAAATGGCAAAAGCTTTCAGATTTTACAAGAAAGAAATTAAGTGAAACAAAAAATTCAGTTGAAGTAAACAAATTACTACTTGATCGAACAACTGATGAATTATTGAAATTAGACCCTGATCAATTAGGCTTGGAAAATCATAGAAATGAATTAAAGGAAATTGATAACGAAATTAATGATTCAGAAAATATTCGAAATGATTTTCAAGATAAATTGAATCACTATAACGAATTACAAAACAATTCGTCAAGGAATAATGACAAATTGTTGGCTGTAGAAGAAAAATTAAATTCCACTATTGATGAAATAAATTTTATTTCTAAAGAAATAAAAGAAGATAAAAAATTGTTGTTGAATGCTGCCCAAATTAAAATTGATTACAATAATGTGTTGGAACAATATACTGAACTAGATAAATTAACTAACGTATTTACAACATATCAAGATTTGAATTTTGAATTGAGTGAAATACAATTGAAAATTTCAACTGAGTCCAACAGATTCGAACTTGAATTAAAAAATTTATCTGACAATTTAAATGATTTGAAAAACAATATAGCCCAAGAAAAGAATTCATACATTAACAATCAATTAACAGTTGAAAAATTGAATCTTGAAATTAAAGATAGTAAATTAACTAAAGAACAGTTACAAAACAAAATAACTAGTGAATTGAAATCAATTGACAACATTAATAATGATTTATTGAAAAACAATACAATAATCGATGATTTAAATAAAAAAATAGATTTGCTTAATAACCAGAATCAGGTTTGCCCGCTTTGCAAATCTGATATAGATAACAATTCCAAAAAAAATCTTATTGATAATTTTAAATGCGAAATAACGTCTCATTCAGACTTGATTGTTAAATCTCAAAATAACTTAGACAATCACCAAAAACAATATTCTTTTAATAAGGAATTAATTGATAAAATTGGTAATGAAATTTCAGATTTGGAAAATAAAATAAAATATTTAACATCTGAAAATAACAAAATCAAAGTATTAGGTGAAAATTACAAAAATAAAATTGACAGAATCAGTAATGAAATAAATGGTATTAAAGATTACAAAAAAACTAATAAAGATTTTATAACCTTGAAAAATCAAGAAAAAGATTTGTATGAGAAAATTGATTTTCTTGATTTTGATAAAGATAAATATTACTCTTTACAAAAGAAAATTCCAAATATCAAATCAGAATTAGAAAAAGAATTGTTTTATTTAGAGCAAGCCGAAAAAAGATACGACCGTAATATTATTAAATTAAATACTATTGATGTATACAAACTCAATATTCAATCAGAAATTGAAATCATTGAACAAAACCTTAAGACGATTCTCGATGAAATTAATTCTATAGATATAGATTTAGACAAAATTAAACTTAACACTATTGAAATTGACGAGTTAACGAATAAAAAGCATTTCAAATTAAACTACATTCAAAATTTAGAATCAAAAATAAAATTATCTGATGAAATTAAATCAAACAATAAAAATCTTTTTCTTGAACAAGACAATTTGGATGTTTTGGTTAAAAGTTTTGGCACTAATGGGATTCAATCTCAAATTATTGAATATTCTCTTCCGGAATTATCAAGAGAAACAAACAAATTATTATCTTCTTTAACTGAGCATGGACTATCCGTGGAATTCAGAAAAGTAGAAGGAAGGAAAATTAGTGGAACAGAATCATATTCACAAGAAATTGAAATATTCATTGCAGATCATAATGGGGTTGTGCGTGATTACGAAACATACAGTGGAGGAGAATCATTTAGAATTGATTTTGCTATAAGAATAGCTTTGTCTAGATTAATTTCTCTTAGATCTGGAGTAAGATCTCCTATATTATTTATTGATGAAGGATTTGGTTCCCAAGATCAAATGGGACAAGATAGACTTAGAGAAGCAATCCAAGCTGTTAGTGTTTCAGATGATTATATGTTTAAAAAAATTATAATTATCACCCATCTTGAAACTTTAAAAGAATCATTTGATAGAGCTGTAGAAGTTACTAAATTAAATGGAATTTCTTCTTTTTCATTAAATTAATTACTAACGATCTATATTTAAAATAGAAAGAAAAGCTTCTTGAGGGATTTCGACCTTACCTAATTTTTTCAGTCTTTTTTTCCCCTCAGCTTGCTTTGACAGTAATTTTTTTTTCCTTGTTATATCTCCTCCATAACATTTTGCAGTAACATTTTTCCTTAAAGCTTTCACAGTATCTCTAGCTATTATTTTAGAGCCTATAGCTGCCTGAATTGGAACTTCAAATAATTGTCTTGGAATTAGTTCTTTTAATTTAGATACTAAGTCTCTTCCGTAATAATAAGATTTTTCTTTAGTTATAAATGTACTAAGAGGATCAACTTTTTCTTGATTTATAAGGATGTCAACTTTCGCAAGATTAGATATTTTGAATCCTATTATTTCATAATCCATAGACCCATAGCCTTGCGTAGCAGATTTGAGTTGATCGTAAAAACCTACTAATATTTCACCTAATGGTATTTCGCAAGATATTAATATGCGATTTATACTAGATTCGTTTGTAGAAGTATTTAGATATTCAATATTAGTAGATGTTCCTCTATATGATGTGAGTAAATCCATCATCTTCCCAATAAATTTGTCCGGGCAAATAATAGTTGCTTTTATCCAAGGTTCTTCTATTTTATCTATTTCTGACAAATCTACTGCTGAGGGATTATTAATTAATTTAGTATCTTTGTTTTTTAAAGTGATTTTATATTCGACGCTCGGAGCAGTCATAATGATTTCAATCCCATATTCTCTTTCAACTCTTTCTTGAATTATTTCCATATGTAATACCCCTAAAAATCCGCATCTAAATCCAGGTCCCAAGGCTTGAGAAGTTTCTCTTGCGTATATAATTGACGCATCGTTTAATTGTAACTTTGATAAAGCATCATCAAGGTCTAAAAAATCATTTGGATCTAATGGGAACATTCCAGCAAATACTTTTGGTTTTAATTCTGCTCCAGATATTATAGGTTTAATATCTTCATTGTCTATATTAGAAATTGTTTCTCCTACGGGTAATGTTTTGAATTCTTTTAATCCCGTATAGATAAATCCTACTTCACCCATTTTCAAAGAATCTTTTTTGGTTTGCTCGGGTGTAAATATCCCTACTTCACTAGCAATGAAAGTGTTTTCAGAATTGAATGTTTTTAAATTGTCTCCAGCTTTTATTTCACCATCAAAAATTCTCACATAATTTATTATCCCTTTATATTGGTCATATTTAGAATCAAACACTAAAGCCCTAGTGAAATTGATATCACCTTCGGGAGGAGGAATTATATCTATTATATTTTCAAGTAATTCTTGAACCCCTTTACCTGTTTTAGCGGAGCAATGTAAAATTTCATCTTCTTTGAATCCAAATGTTCCTATTAATTCTTGTGTAACTAATTCTGTTTGTGATGAAGGGAGATCGATTTTATTTATAACAGGAATAATAGTTAAGCCAAAATCTATAGCTAAATAAGTATTTGCAATAGTTTGAGCTTGTATTCCTTGCGATGCATCAACTAAAAGTATTGCGCCATCTGATGCCCTTAAGCTTCTAGACACTTCAGATGCGAAATCTACATGCCCTGGTGTATCAATTAAATTAAGATTATAAGTATCTCCTTTGATATTTTTGAATGGGAGATTAATCGCTTGAGATTTTATAGTTATCCCTCTTTCTCTTTCGAGATCCATTGTATCTAATACTTGAGCTTTTTTATCTTTTTCACCCTTTGTAAATTCGATCAGCCTATCAGCCAACGTTGATTTTCCGTGGTCAATATGAGCGATAATACAAAAATTTCTAATTAATTTGTTATGCATATTTAATAATATTTTTTTCAGATCAGATATAATTATCACATAAGCATATAGATATTTATATGATTTTAAAGAAGTAAATTAACGGAGGATTTATTGAGGCCGGATAAAAGAGATGATAATCAACTTAGAAAAATTAACGTAGTTAAAAATGTACAACTGCAATCTGACGGATCATGTTTAATAAGTTTGGGAAATACACAAGTCATATGCGCAGTAAGATACGAAAATAGAGTTCCTTCATTTTTAAAAGGATCTGGGCAAGGATGGATAACTGCTGATTATTCAATGCTCCCAGGAGCAACTAATACTAGAACTGGGAGGAATAATATTAACAGCGGCAGAAGTAAAGAAATTCAAAGACTAATTGGAAGAAGTTTACGTTCTGTTGTTAATTTAAAAGAACTGGGAGAGAATTCATTACTCATAGATTGTGATGTATTAAATGCTGATGGAGGTACTAGGACTGCATCTATTATAGGGAGTGTTATTGCATTGCATAACGCTATTGTAAAATTGCAATCTTCAAATACCTTGCCTAATGATATAGACTTTCATCCTATTGGAGCTATAAGTGTAGGAATATTAAATAGTAAGGTAATTTTAGATCTGAATTATGAGGAAGACTCTCAAGCATTAGCGGATTTTAATTTTGTTATGGATGAGTTTGGTAATCTTATTGAAGTACAAGGAACGGGAGAAACCGGGACATTCACAAAAAGCGAGTTAATTTTAGCTACAGAAATAGCAGAAGCAGCGATTAAAGATATAATTTCCATTCAAAAAGAATACTTTGACAAATAATATACATATAAGTTGTGTTATTATTGCATTTATGAAGGTAATATGCCATTGACCCTAATAACAAAGATTTATATAATCTTTTTTTCTAAAATAAAACAATGGCTAAGAGAACATATCAACCAAAGAAAAGAAGAAGAGCACGTGTACATGGATTTAGAGCACGATCAAGAACTAAATCTGGTAGAAACGTACTAAAGAGAAGGATGGCAAAGTCGCGTTCTAGACTGTCTCCTTAAACTTCGCATGAGAATTTTATGATTGCTTTTGACAATCAAATTTTAAAATTAAAAAAAAACACTGATTTTAGATTGGTTTGGGCTACAGGTGATAAAAAAGTATCTACAAATTTATTATTAATTTATGTTGATAATAAAGAAAAACATTCTAGAGTAGGAATTTCATCTGTTAAAAATTATGGCAATGCTGTTCAAAGAAATAAAATAATAAGGAGAATTAAATCTATTATTCCTATGATTAATATTATCCAAGGAAAAGATATCATCATAATAGCAAGGAAAAAAACAAAACATACTAAATTTGAAATTATTCAGAATGAATTAATTAGCCTTTTTAGTACAAGTGGATTATCTTGTTAAATCTTAGATTAATTAAATAAATGAAACAAATTTCAATCTTATTAATTAAATTTTATCAAAAGGCAATTTCTAGTTACCTTCCAAGTTCTTGTAGATATTTACCTAGTTGCTCTCAATACGCCTTGGATGCCCTTTCTAAATATAATTTTTTAAAAGCTTCCTATATGATATTTGTAAGACTTTTAAGATGTAATCCATTTAATAACAGGGGGTATGATCCTGTTCAATAAATTGTTATTCACATGTTTATTTATATCAATATTTTTGATTTCATGTACTGGAAATAGATTTCAAGGTTCAGGATGGGCTTCTCCGTTAGTTGATAACGATCAAGTGTTTATAGCTACTATCGATGGGGAACTTATTTCAATTGATCTTGGAAGTGGTAAGGAAAAATGGAGAGCTACATCACTTGATGATCAAAATGGAAAATATAATTCCAAAGCTATATATTCTAAACCATTTGTATTTGATGAAAAAGTTTTTATTGGAACTCCAGCAGGAAGAGTATTAGGATTTAACAGATTATCAGGATTAGATGAAGTATCTTTACAAGATATTGAAGAAAAGATTTTAATGTCTGAAGAATCTTTTGGGCCAATAATTGTTGGAAATATCATACCTATAAACAAAAATAAAATAATTGTTCCTTCGTCAAATGGTGAAATTTCTATATTTAGCTATAATGAATCAGAAATGTTTGAACCAACTTGCAATTTTAAAGCAAAAGATGCGATATGGACAACTCCTGTAATAGATCCTAATAGCAATCAAATTATTTTCGGATCTATGGATGGGAATTTGTACTCTGTAGATGAAGAATGTAAATTGAATTGGCAATATAACACCGAATCAAGTATTGTTGGAACACCAATTTTAGATAAAGACGAAGTATATTTTGGTACTTTAAACAGAACGTTTTATTCACTAAATATTTCTACAGGCGAACTTATATGGAAATTTGACAATGCCAAAGGTTGGTTTTGGGCATCTCCTATTATGGATTCAAATATTATTTATGCCCCCAATTTAGATGGGAGTATTTATGCATTAAGGAAAAACAATGGACAAATCATGTGGACATACGATGCTAAACATCCCATTGTCTCTTCTCCTGTTGTAATAGATGATTTTTTAATTTTTGTGACAAAAAATGGCGAATTACAGGTTATACACAAAGAATCAAAACGAAAACTTGGGAATTGCGATATAGATCACAAAATTTATTCTGCTATTGAGAATTATGAAGACATGATATTTATACAAGTGTCAGATGGCTCGGTGAGAGGATATAAAATTAAGAAAAATGGCAATCCTGATGAATTATGGGCAAAACCATTTTTCACCCCTGAAGATGATGATAGAAATAATGAAGATTGGGACCCTTCGTGTTAATAAATAAGGTTAAACATGGAAATTTTTGCTGACATATGGAATTTAGTATTTATTAGGCCAATGGTAAATAGCCTGATTATTCTTTATATATTTTTAGGGAGTAGTTTTGGGTTAAGTATTATTTCATTTACTGTTTTCATTCGATTGATTATGTTTCCGTTATCTATGAGACAAACAAAGCAAATGAAAGCAATGTCTCTTATACAACCGAAAATTAAAGCTATACAAGAAAAATACAAAGATGATCGACAGAGAATATCTAAAGAAACCATGAGTATATACAAACAACAAGGAATCAATCCTGTTGGATGTTTGGGGCCTTTGATAATACAAATGCCAATTTTCATAGGCTTATATCAAGCTTTGTATATTACTCTTCCGTCTAGTCCGGAAAATTTAACTCAGCTGTATGATTCGATATATGGATTTATACCTATCATAAACCAGGCAATTCCTATTGATGGTAAATTTTTATGGTTAAATTTAGAAACAATAGTTGGATCTTCAGATCTATACACAAAAATTTCTCTTCCGATTTTAGTAGCTGCATCAACATTCCTTATGCAAAAAACAACTGCAACACCAGCTATGGACGACAGACAAAAATCAACCAATAGAATGATGCTATGGTTTATGCCTTTATTATTAGGATATTTTACATTGAGTTTCCCGAGTGGATTAGCCTTGTATTGGTTGATATCCAATGTTATAGGAACAATTATTCAACTGTTAATTACAGGAAAAATTCAAAACCCGTTTAATTTGAATTCTAATTTGAATTCTAATTTGATAGATGAAGTTCCAGATTTAATTATTGAAAATGAAAATGAAAACAAAAACACAACTATTCAAGTAAAGGATCAAGATGAAAGTAGTAGAAACGTCAGCAAAAACAATAGAAGAAGCAATAGACATCGCTCTGGTAGAATTAAACGCAAGCAGGGAAGAGGTGGAAATCAAAGTAATAAATAGAGGGAAAAGCGGGTTATTGGGATTCGGAAATGAACAAGCTAAAGTAAAAGTTGAGAAAAAAACTGATATTCCTGAAAACATTCACAATGCATATGAAATTATAAGAACTATCTTGAAGCATTTTGATTCTGAAATGAAAATCACTACTAAAGTTATTAATAACGGCAAAATTTCTGATACTATACTTTCTTTAGACGGTGATGATGCTGCTCTAATTATTGGAAGAAGAGGAGAGACGCTTAGATCATTGCAATATATAGTAAATCTTATGATTCAGAAGAAATTAAATAATAGAGATCAATTAATATCCTTGGACGTAGAAGGATATGTTGAAAAAAAATTGACACATCTTTTTCAACTATCTAAGAGAACGGAAACTAAGGTTATAAAATCAAACAAAAATGTTTCTATGGAACCAATGTCAGCATTCGAAAGAAGATATGTTCATAGATACTTTTCAGATCATAATAAAATAATTTCTGAAAGTGAAGATTTCGGACGAGACAGGCATGTTGTTTTAAAATTGAAAAATTAGTTAATTAAATAAAAAACAATTTGATTGATTTCAATAAAAAAATTGATTTTGACAGATCATATGACTTAATCATCATTGGCAATATAACGAAAGATTATATTAATGACTCTGAACAATACCTTTTAGGTGGCTCTAGTCTCTATGCAGGGATCGCATCTGCAAATATTGGTATCAATACTATGATTATTAGTAATCATTCAATTAACCATAAAGAATTACCCGAATTTAAAAAATTACAAATCATATCATCTGACAATGAATTTACAACAGAGTTTTTGTGGACATATGAAAATGATAATAGATCTGGCTATTTGAATAACAAAACAAAAACAATTGAATTGAATTTCAAGAGAAAATTGAAAACAAAAATGCTGATGCTAGCCCCTGTTTTTGATGAAATCGAAATCAATATCAAAGACAATTTTGAATATGAAATTTGCTTGTTGTCACCACAAGGTTTATTAAGAAGTTCTAATAGTAATTCCAAGATTTTTTTAGATAAAAATAATTTGCAGCATTCAATTTGTGGTGTACATATTATTAGCTGTTCTGAAGAAGAAGAAAATTATTTATATAGAAATCCTTCTGTCGAAAATTGTTTTGATTATATTTCAGTTACGTTAGGATATAAAGGGTCTAAACTTTACAATAAATATAATTGTACTCATTTCCCTGGATATATTCCGGACAAAATAATTGATCCTACTGGAGCAGGGGATGTTTTCTCATTATATTTATTGGTTTTTTATTATAAAACTAATAATATTGAATTTGCTGTTAAAATAGCAAATTGTGCTGCTAGTTTTGTTGTTGAAGGCTTAGGTATAAGTACAATCCCTAGTTTTAGAAGTGTTAAAAAAAGATTGATGGAGAATATTAATGAATAATCCCGAACCTATGTCTGTATTAAATTCAGATAAATATATAATTATTTCTCTAAAAAACGAAATAATTAGTCCTGAAGAAATTTATTATGACCTTAATTCGATTATACAAGAAATAAATACAAATGAAGATATATGGGTAGTGGGATTTGATTTAACAAAAGTGGTGAAAATTTGTGATATAAAAAGTAGCTCAGAATCGTTAAACATTAGTTTAACAAAATTAATTCTTGAAATTAAAAAACCAGTGATTGGCTTAGTAAGTGGTGAAATTTCAAATAGATTATTTGAAATGATCCTCCCTATGGATTATAGAATTACTGATAAGAAATCAACTTTTATAATGTCTCAGATTTTTAATGACAACATGCAATTTGACGGAGCTACGCAATTATTACCAAGGATTATAGGGCTTAATAAATCTAAGGAATTAATAATGTTTGGTAAGCAAATTAATTCGAAAGAAGCTAGTGAAATTGGATTGGTAAATATTATTGTAGATGAAGAAAAGTTAAATGAAATATTTATTCGTAAAATAGAATTATTAACTCAATTCTCCCCATTAGCAATGCAATTTACCAAAACCGCTATTAATTTTAGTAAAGATACAAATACTATCAGAGGAATGAATATGGAAAACGATTTGTACTCGATTCTTTTGTCTAGTAAAGATAGAACTTCTTCGATTAATTCAATAAAAAATAAAAGCAAGAGAAATCCATATTATGGAAAATAAATGAGTTGGAAATATATAAAATTTGATAAAAATGAGCATGTAGCGAAAATTATTTTTGATAATCCTCGAAAAAATAATGCTTTAAATATACTTATGAGATCTGAGTTTTCTGAAGTATTAAATGCTTGTAGTATAGATGATGAAATAAAAGTGGTTATTATTACAACAAATTCTAAAAATTTTTGTTCAGGAGCAGATTTATCTGAGTTTAATACATTCCCATCAATAGTGGAATCAAATTTGATATCGAAAAATAATAATTTATGGAAAGATTTATATAATTTTGAGAAACCCATTATTTGTTTAACCAAAGGATGGGTTATCGGTTCTGGATTTGAAATAATAATGTTAAGCGATTTTGTTTTTTCTCATACTAGTTCCAAATTCAAGATGCCGGAGGTAGAATTGTCACTCACTCCAATTTCAGGAGGAACACAGACATTTCTAAATAAAACAAATGTAGCAATAGCTAAAGAAATAATGTTATTTTCTGAAGAAATTGATGTTTACAAAGCGTATAATTTTGGAATTATAAATTTTTATTCTGATGATTATAATTTATTGATTGAACAAGTACGAAAATTTACAGAAAATATTAAAATCATAGATTTGAAAAGATTGAAAATTGTAAAAAAATTATTAAATATGAGTACAGAAGAAAATTTGTATTTAGGGAAACATTTGGAACAATATTATTCCGAAAGCTTAAGGTGATTAAGTGAACATTTATGATTTGTTAGAAATAACTTCGTCAATATGTCCTGATCGTGAAGGATTTGTATATAAAGATAAATCTTTATCATTTTCAGAGCTTAGAGATGAAGTTTTAACCCTTTCTCAATCTTTAATAAATTTGGGATTGAAAAACGGAGATAGAGTTTTTTATTTTCATACAAATACAATTCATTGGATAACTATAACTCTTGCATGTGCTAGAATCGGAGTGGTTCTTGTACCTATTAATTACAGATCTAATTCTGAAGAATTAAGCTTCATGTTACAAGATAGTACTCCCAAAATCATATTTGCTGGAACGCGTTATAACAAATTAATATCTTCAGCAATTAATAAAATAGGTGTTTCTATAATAAATGTAAACATAGAAGGCGAATTGTCAGACGGATGGATAGATTATAAAACTTTAGTTATTAATTCTGATGTTAAGGAAATTGAAATACCGAACAATGACAATACTATGGCATTATTAGTATATACAGCTGGAACCACGAATACCCCAAAAGCTGTGATTTTAAATCATTCAAGTTTTTGTGAGTTTGCTTTGAATAATTTGAATCCTGCTGATCCGGAATTTACAGAAGTTAACCTTTTATCAGTACCCTTATATCATGTAGCAGGTATACAGACACTAATTTCCGGTATATATTCAGGAAGAACAACTGTTATACAAGATCAGTTTGATGCGTTAGATTGGATGGAATTGGTTCAAAAACATAAAGTTAATCGAGTTATGGTTGTCCCTACTATGATAAAACAAATTATTGATAATCAATATTTTGAAAACTATGATTTCAATTCATTAAAAGTTATAACATATGGAGCAGCTCCAATGCCAATTAATGTTTTAGTAGAAGCTATTCGAAAATTTGATAATGCTAATTTCATCAATGCATTTGGCCAAACAGAGACTGCTGCTACAATAACTTCTCTAGGGCCTGAAGATCATAAAATTGAAGGGACTGATGAAGAAAAAGAATTAAAACTAAAAAGATTATCTTCTATTGGGAAACCACTGCCTGATGTAGAAGTTAAAATTGTTAATGAAAACGAAGAAGAAGTTAAACCTCTGGTTATAGGAGAAATAATTACTAAAGGTGAGAGGATAATGTCGGGTTATTGGAATAATGATGAAGCCACGAGGTCAGTACTGAAAAATGGTTGGCTTTATACAGGTGATTTAGGATATATCGATTTAGAAGGATATATATTTTTATCAGGCAGGGCAAAGGATTTTATTAAGCGCGGAGGAGAGATGATATCACCTGAAGAAATTGAACAAATATTATATAGACACAATAGCGTTGATGAAGTTGCAGTAATAGGATTACCAGATGATCAATGGGGAGAAATAGTTACAGCAGTTATAGTAACTAAGTCAGGAATTGATATGAATGAAAGTGAAATAACTGATTATTGCAAGGATAAATTGTCTAGTTATAAGAGGCCTGAAAAAATTATTTTTGAAAATTCTTTACCTAGAAATTCAATGGGGAAAATTCTCAAGAAAGATTTGAGAAAAAAGTATTCTGATTTATTCTGAAATTATTTTTTTAAAATTTGTATACTTCCATAAAGTTTCTGGTATATCAATACTTAAGTCTTCATTTTGAAAAGATTCAAGGATAGCAATAATTATTCTTGGTAACGCAAGTCCTGATCCGTTTAAAGTATGCAAGTATTCTGTTTTAGATTTCGCAGTTTTTTTGTACCTTATGTTAGCTCTCCTACTTTGGAAATCTGTACAATTTGATACCGAACTAACTTCTAACCATTCTTTTGATCCAGGAGACCACACTTCAATATCATAGGTTTTATTTGCACAAAATCCAAGATCTCCAGTACAAAGCAATTTCACTCTATAAGTCAGGCCTAGTTTTTTACATAAATTAATACATGTTTCTAACATGGATTCCAACGTTACATTTGATTTGTCTGGTTCAACATATTGATATATTTCAACTTTTTCAAATTGATGAACTCTTTTAATTCCTCTTGTATCTTTGCCTGCTGCTGCTTTTTCATTTCTGTAACAAGGAGTTTGTGCTACTATTTTTATAGGTAATTGATCAGAATGTAATATTTCGTTGCTGTATATATTTGTAATAGGAACTTCCGCTGTTGGAATTAACCATAGTTTTGATTCTTGATCACTGAACATTGTATCCTTAAATTTTGGTAATTGCCCAGCACCTCTTACAACAGATTCCTTTACAAGGTTTGGCAAATAGTATTCTTCGTAATCATTATCTAAATGATGATCAATCATCCAATTTATTAGTGCTCTTTGTAATTGTGCAGCCTTGTTCTTGAGAATATAAAATCTTGCCCCTGATAATTTTGCTCCTCTTTCAAAATCTATTAAATCTAATTTTGAAGCTATATCCCAATGAGGTAATGGCGTGAATTTATCATTTTCTTTATGATTTTCAGAAAATATAATTTCATTAAAGTCTTCGTTTTTACCTAATGGCACTTCTGAAGATGGAATGTTAGGTATAGTCAAAAGTATAGAAGTAAGCCTTTTGTTTATTTCATTTAATTTACTCTCGTCAAATTTAATTTTATCCCCTAATTCTCTCATTTCACGAATAATGATCTCAGGCTTATCTTGCATTTGACTTAATTCTTTCGAAGTTTTGTTTCTATTAGATCTTGATGAGTCTATATTTTCAATTAATTGCCTTCTTTCAATATCTAGTTTGTATACATTGTCTAAATCTGATTTATCAACATTTCTGTTAATAAGGGCAGCAATTGTATTTTTATCTTTATTTCTTAGTAGTTCAATATTTAGCATTTCAATTTATCTTTTATTAAATCATTTTGATAATTCTATTATGTTGCTCAACCTCTCAGCAATAGTATTGATATCATTTTCATTTACTTCACCCATGCGGAATATTAATGATTTAGAGTCATTTGCTCTGGCCCAAATACTTGGATTGCCAGATTCTAATTCTTTGGCAATATCTAATGCATTAATATGATTATTAAATGTAATATTTATTCCTACTGTAGTCCCTGATATTTCAGGTTCTGAAACTATAATATTAGGAATTGGACGTATTAATTTAGTTAACATTAAAGCTTTTTTTTCAGCTTTTTCCATGCGTTCCTCATGATTCATTGTTAACCAAGTTTTTAAAGCTACATAAACTGCAACCACATCTTCTTTATCCATTTTCATGGATCTACCTATAGTCCTCAATTTTCCGAATTCGAATCCGATAAAACTATGCATTTTCGCAGCATCTATGATCTCAGCCTTTCCTACAACCATGCCAGTTCCATTAAGAGCACCAAAATACTTGGCACCGTAGGCCACTGCATCAGCCCCCATTTTAGTAAACTTTGACAGTCTATCCGTAGGATAAACCTGTCCTGCAGCATCTACTATTACATAAATATTATGATCTTTTGCAATTTTGATTATTGTCTCTAGATCTAATGCTTTAGTATGATCTCCAGAAGAATTAACACTTTTTCCACCAGGTAAATAATGAATAGCTAATGTATTTTGATTAATAGCATTTGTTATATGTTCAATGGTGGTTTTTTCTTTTAATCCAACTTCTATTAATTTTGCCCCAGCAACTTCGATTGCTTTATCATAAGGGACTCTTAATTGAGTTTGGATTATAACTTCATTTTTCATTCCTGAAGTATCAGGTATTTGCTCAATTAAATTCTTGTTTTTACCTGTCATTGCTCCTGCTGTAGCAAGTGTTAATCCTGAAGCTGCTCCAGGTGTAATCAAAGCAGATTCACATCCGATAAGATCTGCAATTAAAGAATTACAAGTAATTGTTAAATCTTCCATGCTTACATAATTATTAGAAGCTGATTCTATAGCTTCTTTTACTTCACCTGAGGGTGTATTCCCTCCAAGAACAGTCGAGTTTCCTAGGCAATTAATAATCTTTTTTACTCCGATTTCATTATATATATCCATTTTTATTCCTTGAAATAAATGTAACAATTTTAGTTATACTTAATATAATTAAATATATTTAAATTATATTACTATGAATATAGTAGATGTACATACACATTTTTTTCCTAAAGAGATGAGCTTGAATAGGTCTAAATTTTGTAAATTAGACAAAAATTTCAACCTGCTGTACTCTGATGAAAAAATCAATATTCCTACTGAAAATGAATTGTTAGAAATAATAAATAAATTTCCAAGTATAAAATTGGTAGTGCAAAGTATAAGTTATATTGATTACGAATTATCTAAGTATACTAATGATTTTTTACTTGAATTATCCAAAAACTATGACCAAATAAAAGTATTTGGATCAATAAATACGAATTGGGGAACGAATAAATGTATTGAAGAAATAAATAGAATAAATCAATTAGGTGCAGCAGGAATTGGCGAATTACATCCTGACATACAAGGTTTTGACATTTTGGATTTCAACGCATTTGATCCGATTGTTGAGAATTTAATTTCTAATAATATGTTAATCAACTTTCATTCTTCAGAACCGGTGGGACATGATTATAATGGAAAAGGTAAAATGCACCCTGATATATTATATAAATTTGCTTTGAATTATAAGGAATTAAAAATTATATATTCACATTTGGGTGGAGGACTACCCATTTATTACTTGATGCCAGAAATCATGAGAGATTTAAATAATGTCTACTATGATACTGCAGCATTACAATTTTTGTATGATCCTAAAATTGTCAAAATTTTCCACGAAATAATTGGGGAAGATAAAATCTTGTTTGGAAGTGATTATGGGTTGATAGAAATTGATAGAGCTATAAATAGTATATTGCAATTAGATATAGATTCAAAAGCTAAAGAGAATATTTTATGTAATAACGCATTAAGATTATTATCTTGGTAATTATACTTAATTAGAATATAATATTGCTATTAATTAATAAGTAAGTGCGGAGGATTGAAAATGGCAGAAGAAACTAATTTCCCTGATTGTATGAAATGTAATAAAGGTCAACTATTACCTTTTTCAGATTTTGGTGCTCAAGGAGCTCCGATTCATTATAAGGCTTGGGTTTGTAATGTCCCTGATTGTGGTTATAATTTGAAGATAAGAAATGGAGATGTTTATATTGACGAACCTATCGCTAGTGGGGAATCTCACGAACCTCGGGTACGTTAAGATATATAAATTTTGAAATTTTCTCAGATATTTTTAAAGTATCGAATTTTTGAGTTTACAGGTCTATTTTTTGTACTTTTATCAATACTGTTATATGGATTTATAAAGTTTTCAGATAATGAAATAAACAGTTTAAATAATCAATCAAACACAAATGAAATAAATACTGATGAAATAAATCATTCGAATTTGCAAAATAATTTGAATGATTTAAGTATTATTGGTTCGCAAAATGATTCGAATAATAACATTGTAAATCAGTCTGAATTTAATGATTATCCTTACTCTAAACTCCCATCAAACTTTAAAGTTTACAAAAAATCGATTTTAGATTTTTTAGATGACAATACACCTTTGTCTATATCAATTAAAGAAATAGGATTGAACTCAGATATAAAAGCACTCGAAATAATAGATTTGAAAGATGCTTCGTCTTATGAAACACCTAAAAATATAGTAGGACACATCCCTCAAAGTTATAAACCAGGAGAAAAAGGGAAATCTTGGTATTTTGGCCATTTGGAAAGTTTTATTAAAAAAGAAGGTAATGTATTTCATATGCTTCCTAAAATCCCAGGATTAATGAAAACAGATCCCTATTTATACATTCATATCAAGACGAACTCAAGAACATTTGTTTATCATATATATAAAACGGAAGTAGTTCCGCGAGATGATTTAGTACTTGAAATCGAATCTGATATTTCTGAAGTAATTCTTGTTACATGTGTTCCTAGTTTTCTTTACCATTCAAGATTGCTGGTACATTCTAAATTAATAGGAACTTATTAAAGTAATTTGTGCAATCTATCTAAGATAGAACTATTCACTTCTAATTCAAAGCTATCTACCTTATAAGATGAAGTAGCTGTTATTCCGTCTACTCCTCCCGCATCTACAAAGTCTTTAATTAATTTTTCATCTTCCAAAATAGAAGGTAGGAGGGGTTTGTTTGTAATTTTAGATAATCCTGCAACCAATCCATACCCTCCCCAATTTGATGTACTTGCAGGGATTAGTATATCTGTTTCAGTAATGCATGGAGGATTAGATAATTTATCAGAGTTTTTTATTATATGAGACAAATTCCCCATACCAATTTCATTTCCGCCATCTCCTATTCCTATACTAGGGATATTATGATTAAGCAAAAGGTCAGCTTTTGAGTTGAATTCCTCAATTTTTTTACCTCTACTATTGAAGTAGTCACCATCAATTGTAGGGCCACATCTTTCAATTGATATGATTAAGTTAGGATTAATATCTTTAATCATTTTAGCTGCAGTTATTTTGCTATCGTTACTATTTTGCATTGGAAAAATTTCAAGCTTGTCGTTTTCAGAGAGTACTTGCCTAATAGGAGGTTCTGAAAATTCGTCAGTAACATAAGTTACATCATAATCTAATTTTTTCAGAGCATTCCCAATGGCTATAGCTCCAATTGGTCCGTCTGTTTCAGCAGCTCCAGCAGAAAGAATATAAAATCCAGTTAATATAATAACTTTATTTGGGTTTTTCAAGATTAATTCTGCTGCATCTTCGCAAACTGTATCTGAGATATGAGGTAATAACATAGATATTCCTCGTTTATCAAGATCTGTTATGATATCTTTTATTGTTTCCATGTTTATCTCCTAAATTACTGCAATTGATTCATCTCTTGTGCTTGTAACAAACATATAACCAGGAGAATGGGTGATCATTATTGGTGGTTTTGATTGTAAAGCAACAGCTTGTGGCGTTACACCACATGCCCAAAAGACAGGAATTTCATCATCTTTGATTTTTGATTTTTCCCCGAAGTCTGGTGAGTTTATGTCTTTAATTCCTATTTCGGATGGATCTCCAATATGTATTGGAGCACCATGCGTGCCCGGAAATCTACTAGTTACCTGCACCGTTCTAACAAGATTTTCTTTGTTTATAGGCCTCATTGACACAACTGTTGGGCCACTAAATTTGCCTGCTGGTTCAGTTTGGATATTCGTAATATACATGGGAACTGTTGTATCTTGTTCAATGTGTCTTAAAGATATGTCAGCATTTAACATTGCAGTTTCAAAAGTAAAACTACATCCAATCAAAAAAGATACGAGATCATCATTCCAATAATCTATTATATTTTTTGTTTCAGACTTTAATTTCCCATTTTCGTATATTCTGTAAAATGCGATATCAGTTCTTATGTCTGCGCCTTTCGCAAGAATTTCAGGCTCGAATTTCCCGGGCTCTAGTACTTCTAGTACAGGGCAAGGTTTTGGATTTCTTTGGCAGAATAGAAGAAAGTCAAATGCATATTCTTTTGGCAATGTGACCAAATTTGTTTGCAAATAACCAGGTGCAACACCTGCAGTGGATTTTAAATATTCGTCTTTACGTACCAAATCCCATAATTCTTTGGGTGTGTTAATTGTGTCTGTAATATTCATGTTTACCTCTTAATACAATTGATCAACATTATTACAGTATATCAAACTTCTAATGAGTTTAGATAATTTTATTCTAAAAAAAAATTAATATATGAAAAACTTTTAATTTAGTTCATTTTTTCACAGTTCAGAATAAAGTGGGATATAAAGGGTGGTAACAAAATCAAATATGTGTGATATTATCCGATTTAAGTAATTAATTATATTAATTTTATATTTGGATGTTAGAAAAATATACTGATGACTATATTTTAAATATCATAGAAAACCAACATTATAAAACTCGTACAATGTTATCATCTTTGCTTACTGTTCAAGATGACATTGGTTATTTGCCTAAAAATTCGATAAATGTTGTTGCTGATTTTATGAATGTTTCAACTAATGATGTTTGGGGAGTCGCTTCTTTTTATTTGAATTTTAG
>Ga0209403_10000659_pt1 | contig 49331 bp, 70 predicted proteins | sample ArcticOcean_MG_C_8_FD_187440 | JGI IMG/M metagenome (GOLD analysis project Ga0209403, IMG submission 187440) | Marine microbial communities from western Arctic Ocean - ArcticOcean_MG_CB11_86 (SPAdes) (version 2) | ecosystem: Environmental > Aquatic > Marine > Oceanic | place: Arctic Ocean... | reverse complement strand
GATTCAGACAGTCGGGGCAACAACGCCATTCTGTCCAGGCTACCCGAAGGGTTCTCTGCCGAGTTCGTGGGGGGGACCACCCAGCTTGGTAACGATGGTACGTTTTACATTGAACAACCTCTCCAGATCCCGGTTCCGGTTCGTAACGGTCACGTTGTCATAAAGCCTTGTTCCATTTCGTTGGAAGTCGGTGCGACTTGGGGGTCCACTACTCTCTTTCATTTGGGTCAGGAGATGTCCTTGGTTCGTTGGCCTTATGGACAGAAGCACCTTACTGTTATGATCCTCCTTCAACAGCACCAAGACAGTAGTGTGATTAGGTGCGGATATTCCCAGGCCGAAGGGGACACCCGCAATAAGGTCAGTGCCTATGGAAAGCAGAAGTTGGAACTGACAGGACAGCAGTCTCTCTCCTTGGCAAATCTCTTCGGCTTGGAATAATCCAACAAAGGCGGTTACTTTCTTCACTGTGGGGGTAGACGTTACATGGAGAACGAGAACCCCAACGAAGACAAGGCCAGGGCTCTGCTCTTTGAGCACCTGCGCCGAACCGGAAAGCCGCCGTCCCTGTCACGCATGAAGGACGACGAGCTAAAGAGCTTCGTCCAAGAGTACGTTAGCGGGGCAGTCTTTACTTCCCACGATGCCCTCGTTCATGGATGTTCCGATATCGGGATGGTGTTTTTCCCTTTGATCATGGGTTGCTTTGAGCCACCCGAAGGTCTGTTCGATAAGCCCCAGGAACCCGAGGAACCGACGATAGTCGAAGCCCCTACCATGTGCCCTCCCCCCGACGCTCCGACGCTTCCAGCGCCCGTTACGGAGGCGCAAGAGGCATTGGAAGCCCTGGAGTCCGAGGTTGCCTACGACTATGCCGATCCCAAGAAGCTGCAAGCTCTCCAGACAGAGGTCAAAGTAAAGACTTCCGAAGATCGGAAAGAGTACGAAGCCGCTCTTGAAGCCCACGCCAACGTGCTCATTGAATATGAAGCCGAGTGCAACCGAATCCAAGCCGAGCATGACCAAGCCGTTGAGGCTTACAAGCAGGTTGTGTTGGGATTCGACAAGGCGATGGAAGATTACGAGGAATCCGAAGCCGCTTACCAAGCAAAGCGGAAGGTTTGGGTTGAAGCCCAGACCGATGAGATCGGGGTCGTGTGGGAATACCACAGCAAGTCGATGCCAAGGAGCATCAATGGCCTGCCTTGCTTCATGTCTTGTCGCATCATGCACAAGGATGATTGGAAGCGAGCTACCAAAGCCTTGGATAAGCTGCACAAGGACATTGGCGAGGTGGTGGTCTAATGCCTAATAGGCGAGCCTACATTCAACTCACGGCAGAGAGCGTAGGGGTTAGCTCTGATTCACCGGACTCCTATATCCGAATCCCAGACAAGTACCTCGATGAAATCTTTGATTCGGTTACTGAATCCAAAGGTAACGAGATCCTAACGGGTGTTGCCCCTGTTTGGGACAACACCAACGGTGGTTGGGTCCGCACGAAGACGGAGAACCCAGAAAGCCAGATCGCCCTCGTCCCCTTCGCCAGACAAACGGACGCTCAAGGTGTAGGGGTTGACGGGCTATCCCAGATAGCTTGGGTGAGCCCTATCGGATTTTCCGACCCCGAGATCTCAACGGTCTGCGGGATGTTGATTCGGACGAGCGTCCTGCTGGTTGCCCTACAAGCACGAAACTTCGTTCACTCTAACCTCGATAGTCGTTGCCTGGAGATCCAGTATTCGCTTACGCCTTTGGGTCTTGTCGGATCGGAGATCGCCAATCAACAGTTGGGGGGAGAGTTTAGTATAGAAGCAACCATGCACGGCGGGTCTTCGACCTTCTACCATCGCATCGCTTTGCTTGAGCACATGCTGACGGATGATGTGCATAACGCTTTGGAAGCGTTCCATGATGCCTTCTCTCGCCTCCGAGGGGGCGAAGACCCCAACACCATCACGTTGGGTGAAGACGACAAGTCCATGTGGTTTGAATCTGTCACCAAGGCCAAGGCCAAGCGGTGGCGCAAGGATGGGCTCATCAATGGTAGCGCCAAGCGAGGGTTCAAGCTCACCGTTGACGGTGAAGACTACCTCCGCATGATGCGTCTTGACACCAGCATGAACCTTACGGACCAGGACTTCATCTCCAAAGTGAATGAAGTCCTGCGAAGTGGCAGTCTCCTTGGGGGCCGAACAAGGAAGAGGGCACAGCACAGCACCCGCCCCTCTCTGAAGCAAACCCCTACACCAAAGCCTCTCCAAAAGCGGGATATTTCGGCGGTCTTGGACACGCTCTCACAGCGCATGGGTCTCACGTCCGACCGGATCATTGAGCTTGCAAGTATGTGCGGGTTTACCGTCACACCAGATGGAGTCCTTCAAAGCACCAAGAGGTTGTCGGGCGAGTTCGCTCCAAGGATAGGGGAGGTTCTGCACCAGATCCTTGGCTTGGATCTGCTGATGGCAGACGAGCCCTTGGACTTTGGAGACACCGACCCCAAGAACAACCCAAATGTTGTGATCTGGCTTCGGGTGCTGCGCTCCGACATTGACCATGCGGGGAAGGGTGTTTCCCGAACCGAGATCATGGAGGAAGCCTTCCATGCCGGGGTTCTTTACCGCCAGGGTATTCTCGATCTTTACAGCAAGTATGACATCCCGACCCAAAGTTTGATGTTGTCCTGGGATGATTGGGAGAACGACTCCCGTGAAGTCTTTGAGATCGAGCAGATCCAAGCCTTCTCCCGAGGGTTCCTCTTCGGACGATCCTGGTCTTTTGAGTTGGCCCCCAACCAAGAAGACCTTGAGGAACTCGCTGACCGGACGGGGTTCGTTCGACTGCACAATGCGCTACCTATCTTTCAACTCTTCCGTAACGAGGCCGTAAGTGTTCGCCTCCTTGCTTGTGTCACCAGCTTGTGCCGCCCCGAGTTGTCCAAAGTCAAGAAGGTCAACGGTGGGGTTGATCTGCCGGGGTACTACTACCCCGCCGCAGCCACGTACCTTGGCACTGCATTGAGGAACTTGGCTGAAAACGACTTCCTCTCGGCGATGGATGACAAGCTCATCGCCCTCAAGAGAGGGGGGGCCACCTTTGGCTATATGCGGCAAATCTACTCGGGTGCCACCGCAATCATGCAGGATTGGGACGGGCCTTGGGTTCGGAATCTGATTCAACAGATGGCACAGAACATCACACTGGAGACGCCGATTGGTGATCCCTCTTTGCTCCCCGCTAAACCCGTAAAGAGCATTGAACCCTACCCCCTCCCAACAGAGATGCCCGACCTTGAAACCATCCAACCTGAACCCCAGGAAAAGGTTACTCGCCCCGAGCCCCTCGTCCTCCAAGCCAAGCCCGCTGAACGAGCACCGGGGCCTTGTCATCTTACAGAGGAAATGACTACACGATTGCACGCTGCGTGGGGCATTCCAGATTAGTTCGCCGGTACATTAGGCGAACACTTGGAAATGGAGGTTTCCCCATGATTTATCTGCTGATCTATTACTGTTGCGTTTGTTGGGTGGCCGGTGCTCTACTCAAGGAAGGTGATGTTCTTTATAGCTGGGTAGAAGTAGTCTTCTCCCCATGCCTCTTTCCCTATAAGGTGGCGGAAGTTGTGATCTATCAAATCAAGTCTGTCTATGATCGTGGATTGTAATGACGATGCCCCTTACCGTTGAGTTGGTCCCCAAGGGTCAGTGGGGAGCCAACCTCCGCAGCGTACTCCCCAAAGCCGATTGGGATCGTCTTCGCAAGGCGCAGTACAAGAAGGCGGGGTACGTCTGTGAGGTATGCGGGGGGAAGGGGCCTCGTCACCCCGTTGAGTGCCATGAAATATGGTATTATGACGATGAGACGAACACCCAACGTCTCGACGGGTTGGTGGCTCTCTGTCCCACCTGTCACGCCGTCAAGCACTTGGGCCGTACCTTCGCCATAGGTCAAGGTACGAGAGCACTCAACCATTTGATGCGGGTCAACGAGTGGAATCAGACGGACGCCGAGTATTATGTGGAAGCCGTATTCGAGAAGTGGTCACAGAGATCACAACATACATGGACGCTGGACATCTCTTGGATCGAACAACAAGGCGTATCCCTTCCAGCCTAACAACAAAAAGCCAACCACGGCTTGAGAGGACACAATGAGCCTCACCCTATGCCCAGGTAACAAGTGCCCCATGCGGGGCTATTGTTCCTTGTACGTGCTGTATCGAGAGCATGATGAACCCAAAGAGAGTTCTCCAGAGTTAGTGGTTATCGACTCCCCTTGGAACGATGACTCCGAACAATGCGAGAGCTTCCAGCCAGCCACAGGTGTTGCGGAAGGTCAAGCATCCTCCAGTTGAATCCCGTTGAAGGTTGCTAATGTTTGTACTGAACCCCGATGCTGTTCTTCTCAATCACTATGGGCACAAGGCAGACCGATTCGTAGCGCCCTCCAAGCGTTTTGAGCGGCTACTTGATCAAGCCCATACCGAGGCAGAGAAATCCGACAGCGAGGCCCCATCACGGCACGGAGCAGTGCTTTTCAATGGAGCCCACATCATCTCGGCAGGGCACAACTCTGATCGGTTCGTGTCGTGGACCCACCACTTCGGAATCTTCTACCGATCCATGCACGCCGAGTTGGGTTGCCTTCACGGAGTTTCCGATTCCCAGATCAAGGGGGCTGACCTCCTTGTCTGTCGAATCAACAAGGCAGGCGTGTTCCGTCTATCCAAGCCTTGTCAGAAGTGCCTGGACATCATGGCAACCAAGGGTGTGCGTAAGTGCTACTACACCACTGGACATGGGGCGGGACTTGGGTTGATTCGGGTTTAGGGGATGTGACGGAATCGGTAGACGTAGCAGACTCAAAATCTGCCGCTCGTAAGAGCGTGGGGGTTCGACTCCCCCCATCCCCACCATCTTCCCCCAGATAACGGAACCAGCTTCAACCGACCTCGATGGTCTTTTGATTAGACCCCCATGTAGATATGGGATCTTGATAATCGCTTGTGGGAGTGCGGGGCGTAGACCGCACTACGGTACTTGTGCGTGGTCGGGGCCTTGTACCACCTTTCTTTGGGCTTGAAGCTGATGTCTGTGCTTTACAGTGACTTACTCTTATTCTTTCAGCAGTTCCTTCGACACCCGAAGGAACTGTCGTCTGTTATCCCGTCGTCAAAATCGCTTGGGGACATGGCGATCTCTGCGGCGCAGTTAGATCAAGCGAGGGTTATCGTTGAGCTTGGGGCAGGGTTGGGTGGAATCACCGAGCAGATCCTCAAGGTGAAGCCCCGAGACACTCGCTTTTTAGCCATTGAGATCAATGAAGATCTCATAAAGGTTGCCCGCAAACGCTGTCCCGAGACCGACCTTATCCTGGGAAACGCCCTTCATCTCGACACTTATCTCTCGGAGAGAGGTGAAGAATCTTGTGATGCCATCATCTCGGCTATCCCGTGGGCGGTGATGGACTCCGAGAAGCAATCCAAGCTGTTAGCCACCATCTACGATAACTTGAAGCCCGGTGGCCGCTTCGTGACGCTCGCCTTCTTGGTGGGGCTCCCTTGTCCAGCAAGCCGTCGCTTTAGAGAGGCCATGTCCTCCCGCTTTGGTAAGACGGGTATGACGCCTATTGTGTGGCGCAACCTCCCCCCTGCGGTGATCCTGTGGGGCGAGAAAGAGTAACCCCCTCCATCATTAGCTCGTCTATCCTCTGGTTCTTATAGAACGAGCCAAGGAGGGATCTATGGCGAAAGGCGTAATAGGTGAACCGTTTACCTTCACCGTCCTCTTTCTGGGCGATGATGGCGAACCGTTCAACCCCGTTCCCGATCCAACTATCGAAGTTTTTTACTTCGACAGCGGTGGGGCCAAACAGAACATCGTAAATGCTGGCACCAGCATGGCCGCCGTTGGCGGTGATGCTGGTCGTTGGGCATACACGGTCACGATTCCTGCGGACCTGACTCCTTCAGATCAAGTCTACGGGGTGATGCTTGGAACCGATCCTGTTTCGGGATTGGACATCACCACGGAACAGGAAGTTGACCCTTTTGATCAAGGGAGTGGTCAGGTAGAGATCTTGGACGAGGGCGTGTCTCTCGGTTTATTCTCGGTGGTGAACTTCGTCGGAGGCGATGTTGTAGTTCTCACCGTAGATGGGGTTCCGACCATCTACATCCCGCCACTCCCGCCAGCCTCTTACAGCAGCCATTGGGGTACCTCTGATGGAGACACAGGAAACCAGTCTGTCTCCGAGAGTATCTCCCGAAGCTCAACCCACATCTCCACCCCGAGTGGGGGAGAAGGGACTCCTTTCAACGCCGGAGACTGGGTGGATTCAAACCAATCCACCTCCCGTCAGACCACAGCTACGTTCACGACCTCTTCAACGATTACAGGCTTCGGGGGAGACGCCTCGGCAACAGTCGAAGTCTTTGATGCTGACGGGGGAACTACCCTGGACACCTTCACGACCCCAGCCTTGGGCGCGAACGCCACACACACCTCTGTCTCTACATCCATCTCTGTGACCATCTCCAGCTATGGGGTGGACGATACGAACTATCCAGCACGCCAATCCGCAGCGATGTCTGTATCTGTGGTCATCGGGACCATCTTGGATGGAGCGGGTCTGGACGGGGGTCGCTATCACGTAGAGATCACGATGATCCCAGATAGCACTACTGATGGCACCGGCCCCTACACGTACACCCAAGATGATGTGTTCTTGGATACGAACACAACCACACCTTCAATAAGCGGTGATCTAACGGTGGCCGAAACCGCAGGTCAGACCGTGACAAAAAACCTGTCAGGAGTTTCTTACTACGATCTTGGATCACAGTTCACCGTGGGTGTGCTCGGCATCGACCAGTTGAATCAGAACACCTCAAGGACCAGCCAAAACCTACGGGTCACCGGAACCGAATACGGTCTTCCTACTTTGAACGTGGCCGCAAGCAGTCTTACAGGATGGAGTAGTGAAGAGAACGTGAGCGGTGTCACCTACGCAAAGACCGACTGGGCTATCAATGACAACAGCTACCGATTGTTCTCTACGACTGGGAACATCAGTGCTTTCCCCAGAGACACCTGGGCGAGTGGCGGTACTGTCACGTCAGGCAACGAGAAGATCCTCATTGATACCTTCACGACATCCAGCGGTAATCTCGCCGACTACTTCGATGATGAAGACCGCCGCCAGGACGGGGCGTACAACGGTGGGAACACGGACGGTAACTGGGACAGCACTCAAGCCCTTCAAGCAGGCGAGGCGATGGTCCACAACGGTCAGCTTGTTCCACCCGACCAAGCTGCTGAATCAGATTGGACTACCTTCAATCCAGCAGGGCCGAACTATTCGGCCCTCGGTGTTCCTGTGTCTTACTATCGTTCGTTCGTGGATACCGTAGGGTCCAACAGGTCTTCGATGACCATTAGCTTTGCCGGAACCTTCGTGTCTAACGCTGCGACTGATCTGGAGAACGAAGATCTGCGGATCTTTCTTCGCCGGGTGGCGTCAGCCAACGGAGGCGACACCGGCCCCGATGCAAACCCCTTGAGGGTGCATGGAGGTCTCTACAACTTTGCCGTGTTCGACGATGGGGTGACTGAAGCTGGGTCGTACATCCGAGAAGCCTCATCGGGAGGCAACACTGTAAACACGACCTTCGGGGGGTTCACTTGCGAAGACGGGGTGTTTGTAGAAATCGAGATCATCAATCAAGCAATCAAGATCAACTCGATTGTCGTGGCGTTTGTGTAGGAGAGGATGATGCCAAAGCACTTTTCAGATCAGTTCCGAGTTTCCAATGGCGACCCCGGCTACATGCGTATGACCATCTCAACGTCCGAGAGACGGGCGGATGAGATCACGATGACCGAGCAAGAGTTCAAGGCTGTTGCCAAGGCTATCTGGGAACGAAGTCCCGAGTATCAGGGCAGCAAGGAGGTTCTGGCACGCTTTCAAGGTGGGATGTTCTCCTTGTCCATAAGCACCGGAACCAGAACCCGAACGATCTACTGGATTTCAGAGAACCTGATGATTCCGGCCATCACCCAGTATATCGCTGAAGCAGGGGGTGTCTGATGGGATTCACTAACCAAGAGCGAACCAACATCGCCGCCAAGGCCCTTCAAGCAGGGGTGATTGATGGCAACTCCGAGAGCGTTTGGTATGAGACGTTCTTTCCGTTCACCTTCGTTGTCTCTTCCGAGCAGGTGTGGACCGAGTTGGAGACCCTTCGGGATCTTCCGGCTGCAAACCTCGCCGCCGCCCAGGCCAACGCAGTTGCCAGTCCTACGATTCTCCAAGACTTATCAGCCAACGTAGACAGCACCCGGCTGACGTTGCTGGCAGGGTCGAACTTCTCCACGTACATCGCATACGAAACGTATGGTGATCCAACCACGGCCCAGTTGAAGAACTGGGTGCTTCCACAGTTGATTCCAAGAGCTTCAGGCGCACCAAGTAACGGGTACTCCGTTCAGCTTTATGACGGCGACCCGAACGACGGTGGGGTCATGGTCACTACGACCGAAGGCACAACCGGACTTGGGGCCGATAAGACGGTCGGGTGGGTCTGGAACTACGCCAACGGATTGCTCTTGGTCTCGTCAGACTTCTTCGATGAGACCGGGATCTCTGCTGCAAACTTCGATCCTTACGTCCTTGGCTTCCGGTATATCGGGAAGACAGCCGGGGATAGCTCGTCAGAGTCCGAGTACGTCGTTCTAACGCCCGATGCAGACTTACCCAATGCTCGGACCCTCGCAGCCGGTGACGGCCTTGAGATCGCCGACAACGGCGCAGGAGAGACTGTCGAGATTGGTCTCACCGACACAGGGGTCGCAGCCGACACGTACACCAACGCAACTATCACCGTAGACGAGAAGGGTAGGGTGACTTCAGCCGAAGCCTCCGATTCTTTCAGCACCGCTGGAATGAGAACCTTCTTCGTGAAACCATAAGGATAAACAAATGTCATCAAAACTCGTAGGGCTCAGTAAAGGGCAAGTTCGTACCTTGGGGGATACTGGGACAGTAGCTCACGATGGGAGCATCATCATTGGAAATGCCGATACGGACGACATTGAAGTCAATGCAGAGTTCACGTCGTCTTTGGTCCCTAATGCGACGGCTACTTATAGCTTGGGAAGTGCCTCTAAATCTTGGAGCCAAGTGTTTACCGGAGCCCTTTTTTCAATGGGTGGTATGTCCAATATCGGGAGTAATGGGAACGGCGTGAGTTTGGTCTTCCCAGCGACCCCGGGGGCCAACCAGATCTATGCTTTCCAAGATGTCTCTTCCTACGACTATCCAAACAACACCGTGACAGTAGCCATTGAAGGGAGCCTGCCTTCGTACTTGTCGTTCGGTAAGAATGGTTCGTTGACCGCCCCCGAAACAGGTTTTGAGCTTACGACTATCAACGGCGCACAGAACGGAGCCGGGTGGCGTATGCCGACATATGGCATTGTCACCCACATCAGTATTCAATGCGCTTGCACTTCTGTCGGTTCAGGGGACCAGATCGAGGTTATTTTGACCAAGAATGGATCGGAACAGCAGAACTACAAGATTACATTGAGCCCTTCGGCAACAGGTGATCTTGGAGGTAGCGTTTCCTTCTGGGATGGTCAATACGGTCCGTTGCAGTTGTCGCCTAACGACACCATAGGAATGGTCTACAAGTCCTCGGTTTCGAGTGGAACCCTCACGACTACCGACCATGCTTGTCTGATCCGAATCCTCAACTGACCTATGGCGAAGGAACCCCTAAAACTCATTCCCTGGAATGACAGTCGGTTAGATATCCCATCGAAACGGGTGGAAAAGATCACACCAGAGATCTTCGAGTTCATCCAAGACCTCAAGGAAACGATGGCCCGTGAGAAGGGGGTGGGGATCGCAGCGCCACAGGTTGGGACCAACCTGCGGATCATCCTCGTTGACCTTTCGCCCACATGGGACGGCTCCCAGGTCACGGCTCTCGTCAATCCGTTCATCCACAGGGTATCCATAAACACCACTATGTTCGAGGAAGGGTGCCTCTCGTTCCCTGGCCTCTTCATCAAGATCGAACGCCCCACACGGGTAGCGGTGAAGGCTTGGGACGAACATGGTGAAGACATCGTGATAGAGGCCGACATTCCGGTCTCGGTCTGCATACAACATGAAGTCGATCACCTCGACGGCATCACGTTCTTGAAACGAGTGGGGCACGATAGGCGCACGGATCTCTTGCGGTATTGGCGGCGAGAACAGAACTAAAATGAGGGCACGTCGGAGTATCGGGTAAACCGATACTCGGGCCGATTGGGGTCGAGCCCGATTTCACGAAGAGCCCTCTTCAGGGCTCTGATTCGTTCGGTCCCCGCCTCACAATCGCAGTACACACGCATAACCCTGCCCGACCAGCAGACTTGCACGTAACCATAACCATGACATCGGTGGCAGGAGATTGGGGCCTCCTTGTTTGGCTCCCCCTTACTCCTAATGTCATGGCTATGGGCTCTTTATTCGGGTGGCTCTGCGGGCTTGCAGATCCCCGCTTCGATAAGGAACGCTGCTTGACGGCCATAGTGGCCTTGAAGGTTCCAGGCCATCCCGTTGTTGATGAGCTTCTGAAAGAAGATGACTTCCTCTTTCTCGGTCATCTGATCGGACTCATAGGCGATGATGTCATTTACGTCTACGGGGCTTGCTTCGACTGATGCGGACATGGGCTTCCTCGGTTGTATCTATACCGTATACCCACGCATGTCGAAAAGTAACGGGGTCAGGAAGTCTTCATAATGATGAGGAAGGCGACCAAGCCTACGATAGCGATGATACCTACGATGGCTACAACAGCCAGGACCATGATGGGATCACGTTGGGGAGTTTGGGGCGCTTGATTTTGAGTCACTGGTGCCTCCACGGCCCTGCGGCCACCACCACGTTCACAAGAAGCTGGTTCTCGGTATGACAAGTCCTCTTCCCTGGTCTGGTCGGCACTGCCCGTCATTGGATATTACCCGCTCTCATAGTTTTGAGAGTTGTTGAAGACCACGGGCGCAGAGAAGGGATAATCCAAGAAGAGAGCCGAGGACGACCAGGGTGATGAGGCACGCCTTGATCCAGACCATTACTGAAGAAAGAGCTTGAACAACGCCGCTGCCCCACCGGCTCCAATCAACCCACTGATGATGTTCGCCATCCATTGAGCGCCCTTGGCTTGGTCCCGCAGGCTTTCCAACTTCTGGATGCGACCCTCGTCGGTCGCCAAGCGGGTGTCGATCTTGTCCAGGGTTTCCTTGTGAGTTCCGAGCTTCGCCATCTCGATTTTGATTTCAGTGAGTGGGCCGGTCTGAAGGTCATCGATCTTCTGATCCAGCGTATCTATGCGCTTTCGGGTTTCCCGTAGTTCAGCCAGAACCCTCTCTCGATATTCAATCCATCCGTTGGCAGACATGGTTACACCATCTCTTGGGGGGCCGTGCCAGCCAAGAAAGACGGGTCGTAGTCCAAGAAGTCCGTCACGTCTCTTGCACAGACGTAGGCGTAACCCTTCTCGTCAAACGAAAGCCGCCAGGAGAATGGGCGGTAGCTGCCTGTGGAAGACCGATAGCGGATCACTTCCCCGTTGTCCCAACCACAGCCTTGTTCCACAGCCTTGTTCCACAGCCTTTCGGCGAGGTGTTTATCGTCTGGGTGGACCAACGAGAGGGGGGTAGTTCCTTGAAGCTCTGTGACGCTCCAACCGAGTACCGCTTCCCAGGCATTGTTCAGTCTGTTGAAGGTGCCATCAGGTCCGAGAATACAGAGGGGTTCTGGACAGTTCTGGAAGAACTCGGTGCAGTCCCCTTCATTTCGGTTCAAGGATTCGGTGAGGTGAGCGATGCAGTCCAGGTTCGATAGGGGGTTTCCACCGGCCATACGTTTTCTCCGAGGTAGAAGTTCATCTCATAGGGCGACCCTGCGAACTGGGCACTCAATCATTTAGGCAGGACTATCAACTCTTCAACGAACCCAGATCTCCTTTTTGCTCGGTAATGTCTCACCGAGTCCGAAAACGGGAGGGCGATATGGGGCACGGAAAACTGGTCATCGTTGAAGGGTTGATCGGTGCTGGTAAATCCTCGTTCTGTGCAGAGTTGGGGAACCAGCTTCGCAACGCCCACGTCTTCTTGGAACCCGATGAGCAGACCGAAGAGTCCAACCCATATCTCGCCGACTTCTATGGTGATCCCGAGCGATGGGCCTTCACCATGCAGATCCATCTGATGCAGTCTCGATACCGGACACACCTCCAAGCACAACAGGTAATCAAGCTCTATGAGGTGGATGCTGTCATCGACCGTTCCATCTACGGTGATGTCTGCTTTGCCCGACTCCAGCGAGACCTGGGGACCATGCCGGAGCGAGAGTTCCAGACCTACCTCGATCTGTATGAGTCCCTTCTGGCACCCAATATCAAACAACCGGACATCTGTGTCTGGCTAAATGTTTCTGTGGACATAGCCTTCAAGCGGGTGTTGTCTCGTATGGAACAACGGGAAGGTCGGAGATGCGAGGCAGCCATCGACAAGGACTACCTCTTTGCATTGGACGAGAAGATCAAAAGTACGGTACAAGAGTTGTCATCCCAAGGCGTAGAGATTATTGAAATACCTTGGGATGACAACCGCCCCGAACCGACCGACCGACTTCAGTACGTGCAACAAGTAGCGAATCAAACGCTTCACGTCTGATAGGTTAGAAGGCCGTCGATGGTTGTGGTCCAACAGCTTTATTGTATGTGATGGAGAGGATATGAAGTCCAACAGCGCATGGCGTAGCCATGCCCAATGGTCCTGCAACAACCACCTTCCTTCCGTATTGTTCCCGGTTGGGGTTGAAAAGTGTTGGTATTACAGGTGTGAGTCGAAGCAGCCTGCCCAAGCGTATCGACCTCAACCAAAGACCGTGGTCCTTGACTACCCGGCGTTCCAGGTCTGTGCCTGGAGTGGCTGCGCGAAGGGGGTTGCTGACGGCCCCGCCCCGGTTCGTCCGAAGTCCAAGTATTGCAGTCGGGACTGTTCCAACAAGAACGCCCGTAGGCGGCATAGGCTTCGGGAATCAGCATAATCAACCATGCTGTGAACTACCCCTAACAATCTGAAACTATCCAAAACAATAAAAACCCAGTATTTTCAGGGGTTTCCGTTGTTCAGTGGGATATAGTTTCTGGAAGTTTTACGGGGTGGGATCAAGAAATACCAATGAATCATCGATAGGGGCTCCCTCTGGCGACATTTGGATCAAACTTTGATCCACTTATCGAAAGTCTGCGAAACTTCGGGACCAAGTTCAGGTCGATTGAAGATCCTTTTTGATCTATCTCCCTCCAGAACACTCTGAAGGGAGCGATAGCAGGTACTTCGACCCAATGGCCGTAGACAGCTAACTATGAGTAAACAGGGGGTTGCTCAAACTAACTATCCAAGTGGTTGATATTACTTGGTAGCAGTGACCCCTTGGAGGGGTGGACGGTATGGTCCCTCTATGCAGCAGACGCCCCACACCTACGTTTGCCAAGACTGCGGCTTGCGCTGGGAATCAATACCTCTGTCCAATCCTTTGTGTCCGGCGTGCGGGGAGGCGCAGGAGATTCTTCAGAGCGGCGTTCCGAAGCTCGGCAACCTGGAGATTCGTCACATCGAAGGGAAAGGTCTGGGGGTCGTCACAACCGTAGATGTACTTGTAGCGACGTGCATAGAAGCCTGCCCTGTTCTGGTGTGGGGAGACGCTGATGCAGCCAAGGACATCTGGATAAAGCCTTCCAGAACGACCAAGGACAGCTTATTCCACTATCTACTACCCTGGAAGACACAGGGGACGGTGGAGGGGTCTCGGGCGGTGTGTCTTGGGTGGGGGATGGTTTACAACCATTCCAACAACCCCAATATCGGCTACACCTATCGAGAAGACGAGAACGGTCGATACTTCATCGACTATTACTCGTTGGCGGACATCAAAGCAGGTGAGGAACTGGTGGTGAGCTATGCACCACCCTCGATGCTTTGGTTTGATCCGAAGGAGTAGGGGCTACTGGCCCCAAACCTCTCGGATGCGTTTGACCGCAGCCATGCGGGTGATAACGGTCTCTTCCGTAAGTTCTGGGATAGACTCGTATTCAGACACCCATTTCTTGAGTGTTGAGAGGTGCATGGACAACAACTCGGAGGCTTCCTTGAGTGACCCTCCGTGACTCTCAATGTACTGCACTACATCGACTGCCAACTCTTTCTGGCGGTCTGTATAAGGACAGTGAGTGCCACGTCCTGCACCCTTCTTGGAACGGTATTCCTTGGCAAAGTGTTTCATTTCCAAGAGAAACCGTAAAAGGGTCTCGGGTTCAGTCATGGTATTTTTCTCTGGTTTTTGGCTCATATTTTCTCCAACCTCCAAGGGCTATACCCCGAGAAATGTGAAAACCACCTGGGTTTAGCTAAAACTTGCACCAAGAACTTGATTCGATGTTTCGGGCCGTGTTGAACATACCTACAATAGCCCCTCTATACTTCATGCACATTGGTAAGTCAGGAACCCTCGTCGGGCATTTGGTAGTTCCCAGGTGTGTCCGAGTCGAACCATACGGAGCACACTATGTCCCATCGTTTTACACCGGCCAAGCAAGCCAATCTTGCCAAGACCGAACAACTCAACCTTCCAGATAACCTCTCAGCCGTTGCCGCTGGCGATGCGCTGGTCATCATTGATGACGGCGCTGGAAACAAATCCTTCACCATCGGACCCGTAGCCGCAAGCGTAGACGCTCTGTCATCGGTCAACGATGTCAACATCTCTGCACCCGTATTCGGGCAAGCTCTCAAGGTCCACGACGGGTTGGCACGGCGATCCGTGACTCAAGGCGTGGGCATCTTCCTCGATATCAAGGCGCTTGCGACTGGTGTAGCGGGCAACGCTATCAACATCGTCTTCGCAACTGGTGGTGACGCCACCGCCTGGAGCGCAGATCTCCTTACGATCACACGAAACAACTGGGCCAGCCAAAACGCTGCTGACATCGCCGCCGCTGTCAACGCTATCGTTGGCGTAGGTGTCAATGTCTCTGACTCTGGTGGTGCCTTCACCTCCCAACCCGCTGGTGGGTTGCTTGAGGGCGGTGCTGCGGACATCTACTGGATCAACGGCGAAGACCTCCAAGGCGCAGGCGGAGGCGCTACCAATCTGAACGGTCTTTCCGATGTCAGTACGGCAGGCGAATCGGCTGGCGAAGTTCTTACTACAAACGGCGCAGGCGTCTACACTTTCAGTGCCGTTGCTGGCGCAGGCGCTACCGTTCTCGGTGGTCTCACCGACTGGACTGTGGATAACCGCACGTTGGAAGCCAACTCGGCACACGGTGCGGTAGGTGTTGATCTCTCCGCCACCCAAGGTGGCGGAGGGACCACCGTCCAAGCTGGACAGTTTCTTCGTGCCGAGCACCAAGACCCCACCAACGACGCTTCGGCGCTTCGGTTCGTCCCACAGTTCCCCGAGAATGTTCCTTACATCCGTGCCGACCTCGCAGCTTCAAGCTACCCCGGTGGCGCAACTGGTGCTGATCTTGCCAACGCCCACCAGCTTGCGAAGGGCGAGAGTCTCGCTGACTTCGTACTCGTAGATACGGCGGGGGCTACGGTCCACATGCGTCTTCCAGAGACTCAAACTGCCGAAGGTGCCGCAGAGATGGGTCGTCAGTTCACGATCAAGAACGTCGGCCTCACTGGGGTCTTGAGCATCTATGCCCAGTTGACCGGAGATTTTCTCGAAGGTGTAGCCGAAGCCGGTGCGGGTGAATCCAAGCATGACCTCGACCCGATGCAGAGCATCACCTTGGTTCTGTCTGACGCATCTGTCGGCGGACCCGCCAAGTGGTTCATCCGGTAAGCTGGTAAACTGACTGACTGACTGACTCAAAGGGTCGGGCCGCTTCGGTGGTCCGGCCCTTTGTTCGTTTAGATGACGTGGTAGACGCCGTGCCCCGACGAGCCTGGAATCCACTGGTAGACGAAGGTGACAGACTGACGACCGGCGATGGTCTCGATTCCGTTCAGCACACCTTCAAGGTAGTCGTTGGCTGCGACGTGAATCTTGCAGCCGAACTCGTTTTGCACTGCGGGATCAGTAGGGTCCGTAGCTGTCTTGACCATGACGCAGAACTTGTCGTTGACCTCTCCCCAAGGGAGGACGAGGTGATCGTTGAGGCTGGTACTAATCACCAGCGGGAACCTCCTGTTGTCACCCAGACCGAGGATCTGCCAGGGGTTCACGTTGGTCCCTGTGCCTCCAAGATCCGAAGCTATGACATAAGGGCACTCTGCTTCGGTGGCTTTATTGAATCCTGCGTAGCTCATCTTATCTCCGTCGCCATCTCATCTGAGGACTTCCCACCTTTGGAGGCTTATAGATGGAATAGCCCGCAACCAATACATCACCTATACCGCCCTACTTGTGATTACATGACCCCCTGGTTCTACCGTAGTAGAATAGATGTGATGGCATAGGATGATACCGAGAGGGATGTGATGAAGACGATAAGACGAGGATCAAAAGGTACCGCAGCCAAGTTGTGCCAACAACGGCTCAACGCCAATGGGTTTGGTCCTCTCGTCGAAGATGGTGATTTTGGAAAGATCACAGAGCGTGCGGCTATTCAGTATCAGCAGGCGCACGATCTGGAGGTCGATGGGATAATAGGCCCCGCTACTTGGACTTCTCTAATGGCTGGTCAGCCGATGCCCACACCGGCAGAGGTACTCAAAGAGCAGCAAGACGACTTGCTTGCGAAAGCAAGTCCGACCCCTGGGTTACAAGTCATACAGGCAGCGATAAAGGATTTGGGGTTCAAAGAGATCCCCAATGGATCAAACGGCGGACCGGAAATCAACCACATTGTTGAGGGATACTGGGACCATTGGGGCATCGATCCGACAGGACGAAGTATGCCCCCGTGGTGCGCCATATCCGTCTCCCATTGGATGAAAGAAGGTCTCGGGGCCGAGGATTGGAAAGGTATCCCATTCAAGAAATGGTTTGGTGGTTGTGCCCAAATCTTGAAGTGGGCTACCAAACACGATTGTTATGAAGAAGCGAACTCGGGACGAACAGTGGAGACCGGTGAGGTCTTCCTCCTGTCCTCTCGGGATGGATCAGACCCTTCCTCGTCACCGAGAGCAGGGCACACTGGTTATGTTATATGTGATGAAGGTGATGCGGTGATCACCATCGAAGGCAACACCTCCAATGCGGTGAAATCGTTACGGAGAAAGAAGTCCCAGATCATGGGATTCGTCAAATGGTGGGACGCCGAATAACGTAGGCAGGCCCGCCAGAGAGTCTACCTCTCTGGCGGGCCTGCCGTTCTTTCACCAGCCCCCTCTTTACTGTTCCAAGTAGGTCGAAACCCCGGTGCGTGGGGTATATCGACCATAAGGAGGTAAACATGGGACTCATTCTGGAAAGAATGGTGAAGGAAGCCCGATCTGCAAATGGTGGTCGGCAACTCCCTTATCCACAAGACATCAAGCTGCGTATGAACGCAGGGGATACTTGCCGTGTCTCTCTGGCCTTTTGGGAATCCCAAGAGGATGGTCTGCCCGACTTCGATCAGACCCCCCGATTCGTAGGCTGTGATCGGCACTACATCCCCCCAGACCACGATACTGTGAGCGGAAGCGGAGGCTACGTCCTCTGTCAGCAGAAAGAAGGATCATGCCCGTGGTGCGCCTTGAGGGATGAGACCGCCAAGGTCTCTCGTAAGGCATTTGCGACCCTTGTGGTCGTCTGGCCTACGGACAAGCACGGGAAGCTCGATCTCCAAGCCTTCAAGCGGCAAGAGTGTGACGTGATGCCGTGGGTGATGTCAGGCTCGTTGCTCCAAGGACTCCGTTTCACGGACAAGGAGTTTTCGCTGTCGAACATCGATCTGCTGCTGTCTTGTGACAACGCACAGTACCAGCGGATCTCATCGACTCCTGCCAAGGACAACTTGTATCGCAAGCTGCTGGACAAGGGACAAGAGCCCATTGATCCCGAGAACCCCCTGGTGCATAGCCGAGTCCAAGGCTGGCTTTCGAGCATCATTCAGCGAACCAATGCGATGGTTCCGATGCTCCGAGAGGTTTTGGCGGCACCCGATCTGGTGTCTACGGAAGCAGAGGTCGCTGCCAAGATTTCATTCCTTGGTCCAGTAGCCCGCTAATCAATGGCCCTTTGATAACTCCAGTAAAGTGGGAGTTATCAATGCACGGGGTTCTGCACATCGCTTTCTGCAAGGATGAGCAAGAGGTTCTACGGCGAGCCGCCGCACACCTATATCTAATCCCGAAGAGCCCCATCCTGACGGAAACCAAAGCTCAAACCATCCAACAGATTTGTAGGAAGATGTGGGACGGCAGCTATTCGTCTGGTGATCTGGAGGCATTTCGGGGTGTCTTGGAACTGCTTATGATTCAACTCCCAGATATCATCCCCGATCTTGAACACCGAAAGGGCATCCATATCCTTATAGAGCAAACCATCAGTCTGCTCCATACAGCAACCGGCCATATCTACCGCAGCGCCCAATGCGCCCTGGTACGCCTTGAGTCTTCTGTGCCCCTTTCACCAGCCCCGTGGGTAGAGTCTGGGGAGTAAGGGGATGCCATTCCCCTTACAACACACACTCACACAGGAGGCTAAAATGGCAAAGCAAGCAGGTAGCAAGTCAGGGTACGAGATCCGAGAGGGTCTCCTTGGCATGGCGATTGGGATTCTTTCAGAATCGAACTCACGTCAGTTCGACAATGAACACCTCAAGCCGGAGTGCGAGCGCAAGCCCGTAACTCCCTTCACGACGGAAAATGTGATCGTCGAAGCCGAGAAGCTCTACCAGTTCGTGCAAAACGACTCGTAGTAGCTGCCGTTGACTCAAAAGGCCCCGTTGTCCGAATCGGACAACGGGGCCGCTTCATTGAGGGCTATGACCACAGCCGAACATATCAAAGTTGTACTTGGTGACATCGAGCAGCTTCTCTTGGAGAAGAATCGGAAGTACGGAGACTCTGCTCTTCACCCGGTACGCATCTTCTCAAACGCCACCTCTGTCGAACAGATCCTCGTCCGCATTGACGACAAGCTCTCTCGTATCTCACAGGGTCATGGGTGGGACGAGGAAGAAGACACCATTACAGATCTGATCGGGTATCTGGTTCTGCTTCAGGTGGCTTTACGTTGTCTGGACCATCAAAGTCCTGTCGAATCTTTGGAATCTTCCCCGTAAGCAGCCACCGGATGAAGTGATACTCGCAGGGAACGTATCCCTGGTTGTCGTGAGCAGCGAAGGCACTACGGATGGAAAGGTGCCCGAGACGACTGCCAAAGCGTGGGAACCCAAGGAAGGACCAGAACTTCGGACGCTCACAGGAGATCCCGAACCGAATCCCACAGCAACGGGGGATACCATGCTCCGATCCCTCGTCGGCCCAATCGAGAAGGCCGCTAACCCACGGCAGCTTTCGCAGCATTCGCTCGGATAACGGCGTCCATCTCTTTTTTATGGACTTCGTAGTAAGTCTTCGCTGAATGACAACTTCCCCGAGGGAGATCGGGGTAGAGGGCGTGGATTTCTTCGTCGGTGGAGCCGTTGAGGATTGCATCGATCACCATCCAAACCAAAAACCGAGTGCCCATGAAGTAAATGTGCTTGTCTTTCCCGATGAAAAGATCGACGTGGGTTTGGTCAGGCTGGTTCATGTATCCTCCCTAATGAGGTTCAATCAAAAAGTTATCGGGGTCTCTCCCTACCTACCCCGTAGTGATGATTGTCCGCCTATACTTCTCGTAAGGTAGCCCGCTTGATGCCATCCCCCTGCTCTAATGTGGGTGATTTGATGTTCGATATTCCAATCTTGAATCCGCCGTTGAGCAGGGAGAAAATAGATGGCGTCAAACGCCCCGGTAGTCCAGGGGATCATTCTGGATTTCGTTCATGCACGAATGCAGCGCATGGCGACCGAAGCTCTGGAAGGGCTACACATCGCTATTAGCGACGGCACACCCTTGGATTTCTTTTACGTGGTCTGGGACAAGATCATAGCGGACGGCCTGGAAAACATGGCAGGCCGCATCCTTATCCGAAGCCCAGACGGTGAGATCGATCTCAATATCGATGACTTGTTGGGCAACCACGCTGAACTGTTTGCGTTGGTTGGTCAGTACCCCCAATATCGCCCTGATCTTTGAGATGATGGTACGCATCATCTGTTCGATGCGGGCACTCTTTCTCCACGACACAACCCCGACAAACTCGTTCTGCGGGGCCTCCCGCACAGATGGGTTCTTCGTTTGGGTCCGTCATCCCTACTTTATTGGGAGCGGTGATCGCCGCAACTTTGCACGTTCAAGCTCGGCACGGACTTCAATGAGAGTCCCGAACATATGGATGCCTGATAGATTATTGGCTTCCTCATGTAGATGGCTTTCAGTGTGGTGCCACGGATGGCAAGGATCGTCACTTTGGACGGCCCCTTCGGGGCGGGGCGGGAAGGCTTCTGGGTTGAAGGGGTTTCCGAACTGATTGAGCATCCACCATTTACGGTCTGGCATCGGTATCTCCGAAGATTGATAAGAGATCCGGTGCTTGTGCATTGAATCGGTCGATGGTTGATTGCTGGATGTCGAAACCAAAGGCACGTCGTCCTCCCTCAAGCCCTGCTTGAATCGTTGAACCCGATCCTGCAAAGGGGTCAACGATGAGGTCTCCCTCATGGCTGCTTTGCTGAATCAGCGTTCGTAACAACTCTACCGGCTTCTCGGTTGGATATGCTTTCCGATCTTTGATTCGGGGAACCTCCAAGACATCCCGCACCCCCTTGTTCTCTGGGGGCTTCCGCTTCCCTTTTTGGGCAAACAAGATCAACTCGTAGCAGGATCGATACGGATACCCCATTCCAGGGGAGCCCTTGCCTCGGTATTCATGCGGGTGGCCGCAGCGGTCACACTTCTTGTAAGTGACCCTTCCGACCTTATGCCAGACCAGGGGCTTCTTTATGCCGAAGCCTTGGCATTGGACTTTAGGGGTGATGTTGACCAAGGTCTCTGGGTCACAGAAGACATAAAGGTGCGTGTCCCGCTTGAGCACTCGGAAGCACTCAATGAAGAACTCATCAAAGTAAGTGGGCGGGACGACCGGGAACCATTCGTTGCTGGACGACTTGGATTTCTTCAGCCGGGTCGTCGTACCTTGGGCTCGCCACTTCTCCAGGGTGTCATAGGCCGGGTCGGTGATGATTAGGTCTACGGACGCATCTTCCAAGGATCGTAGCCCTTCGGTGGCGTCTGCCAGATACAGGGAACCAGATTGATACACGGGTACTCCTACGCTTGGTCCTCTCGACCCAGGTGTTCGTGCATCTCATCACGGGTCAAAGGTTCACCTACAAACCTGTACCGTGTTCCTCGCTTTCGTGTCGCACTCTTCGGCTTGTCATCACCACCATTTCGGACATAGCCTTCGATGAGACGGGCTTCCTTGTGCTGGGATGGGCAGTCGCAGTGCTTCTTGTAGCAACGGCCCGTGGGCTGATCGTTGGCATCGGTCTTGGAACCGCACCAGTAGTAGTTGTAGTGCTGCGGCATGATGGCCGGGGTCTTGGCCCTGTCGGGCTTCTCGCCGTTCGCACGTTTCGTGGCGGCGTTGCGGTCTCGTTCCTCCATCTTTCGGGCTTCGACCCCGCCAACGAGGACGACACTGGCTTCGGATAGCATGTGCAGCTTCTTTTGGATCTGGCGGGCCTTCTTTTTGGAGCTACCCTTGTTGGGGTTCTTGAGACTGCCTTTCTCCCTCTCCAACTGCGTCCTCTGATCTTCGCTCCGGTTGGGGAGTCGAACAACGTCGGCGTTCCGACACTGCATATAGAGGATGATGTTGAAAAACAGGTAGACGGCCTCTGTGATGCCTTGAAGCACCTGCTTGTTGATTTTGTTGTCAGGGACCGGGTGCTCGTCAATGCGTTGGGTGTTGTCTGCAAACAGATCCTTGAGGTACTTCTGCAAGTTCCCCTTGGACCTGACATTGAAGAGGTCATCCAAGTTCAACCGGAACCAGAATGAAGCGTCATCGCCGCCCTCACTCTTCTCGTTGGGCATCCCCCAAAAGTGGAAGTTGATGCACTGTTCCTTGGAGTCTTCCAGGGCGTAGAAGCCACCGATCTGATGCCACCCCGTTCGCTCGCCACCCCACAGCTTCCATTCACAATCCGGCAGTAGTAGATAGAAGCAAGGGTAGGGCAGGACGATATCGTCGGGGTTGATCTTCCCGGCCCCGATGGGCCTGGACATAGCCTTCTGGAAACGAGACGGAATCTGGTAGACCTTCTGGGCGTAATAACGGTAGTGCAACAGGCACTCCGCTTGGTGGACGAGGCTTGGGCTAAAGCCAAACCAACTCGTCGCAAGCTCCCCGGCCTTTTCAATGCCCCACCTGTCCATGTCTTCGATCATGCCTCGGACCCACGGATGGTAGCCCTTCATAAAGTCAAAATGGATTGGGGGCGTCCGTCCACGGATGGGTGGGGTGATGATTTGGCGTGATGCCGTAGTAGTCCCGTTGCTACGGTTGCCTCTACGTTTACGCCCTCTGTTTCTCTTTCCCATGAAACCCCTACCCCGTTCTTGGGGGGATCAACCCCCCAGACCGATCCCTGGAAAGTTGTATTCGCCGTTTCGGACGGCTTCCGCTTCGGCTTCCCGAGCCTCTTTGTACTTCGGCGTCTGCTTCTCTTTGTCCGAGCAGTCGAAGCAGATGAGTTCGGTATTGAACCAACTCATCGTGTAGCCACCGACCTCCTTGCGGCATCTGTGGCATTGACCATTCCAATCTTTCATCCCAGCATCCTCTCTTTCAGAGTCGTGAACCACGGTTGAATGAAAGGCATGGCCTCCATCAGTGGAGCCATCACTACCTGCCACTCGTTGTGGCAGTTCCCGAATAAGTGCAGTACCAAGTGTTCCATCTCGTAACGCCTACCCCGAAGGAACAAAAAGTAACCGTCAGTGGCCGCTTCCCTGTCCTTCACACCGTCTACCCCCGGGTATCTGAAAGTAACGAGTTATCTTTGGGAGTTCGGGGGTAGACGTTATAGGTTCAGGCTGACAGCCCTTGAAATAACAAAACAACGTCCTGCCCGGTTGGTTCTCCTATTGAGAGAGTAATACAGGGGAGCAAGGAGACGTGATGATCGATAAAAGCATGTTAGAAGCGATGGCCCTGCGGGGCGAGATCTACGATAACTTGAACCGTTTGCGGGGCGAGTTGGAGAAGGTCAAGGAATCCGGTGACCCCAAGGAACAGGAAAAGGGTCGCTTTTTCGAGGAGTTGGGCCTTCGGTTCTACGCTTCATTGGAAGCGGGGCTCGATCCCGCCATCGCCGGGATTGCCGCTACACACTGGATCGAGAAAGACGGGTGCGGGGACGAAGAGTGCCAGCACTGCAACTCTCCAGAAGCGTCCAACGAGGGTCTCGACAGTCTTCTGGAGATCATGGAATCGGCCAACGAGGCAGGGTCTCCCCTTTTCCTCTTGCCCGGTGACGACACGATTCACTAAACTTTCTGGACATCCCCCTGTTTTCGGGGCTTATATTAGATGTGCTGGAGAAAAAATCTCAAGTTTGGGGTGATTTATGCCGATTCAAAGAACGAACGATAACAGAGGCCGGACATTGTTCAGTGGAACAATGGAAGACATAGAACGGGTCACATCTTGGGTGCGTGGGGTTCTCTACGCAGAGTTCGGCACCAAGGAAGGTGAGGAACAGTTCAAGACAATGCCTGCCAAGACCGCTCTGGAGATGTATATGGCAGAACATATCAAAGGAGAAGCCCGATGACAGGACCAAAAGAGCCCCTCACGCTCTATCATTTTACGAGCCCAGAGTATCTCAAAAGCATCAAGCAGCATGGGATTATCAAGGGTGACGTACCGACCTCTCCTGTTGACGGGTTCAACGCCCCGTGGCTGACAGATAACGACTCTTGGTCCATGCAGAGTTGGTCTCGGGGGTCCGTACTGGACAAATCCAGCGTTCGCATGACCGTTGAGGTTCCAGTAGACGACCCGAATCTCGTCCTTTGGTCAGAACTCGCCGAGGAAGAGAACGTCACCGAGGCGTGGTACAACATCCTCAATGAAACCGCAGGCGGTAGTGCCAAGCACTGGTACGTTTATCGAGGCAAGGTTCCAGTAGAGTGGATTACACAGATCGAAGACCGACCGAAGTTCTCTTTCGGCCAAGGCTGCTCGACCTCCCGTATTGGTGAGCATCCAACCGCTCGTCAGACTGCGTACATGCGTGCGTACACGGGAGAGAAGGCTCGGTAAAGCTCCTTTCACTCCCTATCCATAGATGGATACCGTGGGGTGCTCTGTGCAAGAAATCGAACCGTGTATCGACTGGGCTCCCTGCGAATGGGAGTCCTATCCCACGATTGTCATGCAAGCGACGGGTGATTACACATCGTCTGCTTTGCTGATGCTCGAACCCCTCAAGCTCATCATCGATACCTACCGGAACGAACTCGAAGAGCTTTGCTTCGGCATCTATGAAGAGGCGGACCCCGAAGCTCCCATCATCTCTGCTCAAATCAACCAAGATTCTTCAGCAGTGGTGGTGCCTGCCCTTGAAGGGAAGGATTGGGTCTTCATGCTCCAGCTTGTCATCGGAGGTAAGAAGATGGCCCGTGCCTGGGTATCCAATAACAAAGGCGGAACATGGCTTGCCTCTGACACCATGTTCGACTGCTGGCCCTGCGAAATCATGCTCGATGATGACGATTCCTGGGGGAGTGAATAGCTTATCTATCGTTCACCCGTGAGTAGACACGCTTGCGAGGGCAACTGATGGATGACATGCAGAAAAATGCGGCGTGGGCCGCGAAGAAGCTCAAACAGATCATCGACGATCTGGAAGAGATTGTCCTTGTAGCCGAAGGCCCAACGGGCAAGCACAACCCCGAAGCCTTGGTTCACGTCTACGGTTCAGTCCAGAAGGTCGTGACCGATATTCGTATCCATGTCTCCAAGGATCTTGAAGGCGCTCGCAAGGTCTTTGAGAACGTCTCCCGTGGCAAGCGGGGTTCCCTACGGACAGCCCTAATCAAGACCGCTTACGAGATGGAGTCCGGTGAAGACCGGGCGGCACTCTTGGCACTCTTGGTCGGTGACTTTGATCCAAACGACATCGGCAAGACCGTCCCTTCACCTCCTGGCGCTCACGGTGGTTTCACCCAAAAGCAGTTCCGAGAGCAGGAAGAGTTCCGGCAAGAGGGCAAGCTCACAAGCCGTTGCGCTGCTGACTGGCATGGGAAGGGCTGATGTCCGAACTTCACCTATTCGACTTTGATGGAACCCTTTTCAAGTCTCCCGATAGACCTGATTGGTGGGGTCCGAAGACGTGGCTGGTTGATCCAGCTTCGCTTGGTCCCCCGTGTGTTCCGCTCAAACCAGGGTCCGATTGGTGGATCGGAAGCTCGGTTCGAGACGCCAAACGAAGCATCTCGGACTCTGACGTATGGGCCATCCTCTGCACAGGGCGTGCAGACATGGGATCGCTCCGATACCGGGTCGCCGAACTGCTCAAGCAGAAGGGCCTCAACTTCGATGAGGTGTTTCTGAACCCGACCAACAACACCGAGACCTACAAGATCCAGGTGATGCTGAAGATTCTTCAGAAGCACCCACACATCGACACTGTTCAGATTTGGGAGGACCACCCCGGTCATCTACCCAAGTTTGTGAAAGCCATTGAAGCCACCGGACGAACTTGCATCCCTCATCTCATCAAAAGCACCAAGCATGAAGTGGTGTGTGTCCAAGAGGACATGGAGAAGCTGGTTGCCGAAGGGTGGTCCAAATGGAGGAAAGCCATGAAAAACAAAGTATCCCTGTCAGATCGACTAATAGCCAAGTGGAAAAAGGCCAACCCGAAGGCCAAGGTCAAGGCAGATCCAAAAGATATTCAGAGCGTCCGAAAACTGATGAACCCTGACTACTACGTGGCTTCCACGAGGAAGGCTCGATACATGGCGAGGGTCATCGATGACATCGCCACGGTACTACGGCTTGCTGATGCAGCAGTTCATTGGGGACAAATAGAGTTTTTGGACATCTTCACGGACCGGGCCAAAGTGTTGATTACACAGGCCCCCAAGTCAGCTACCAAAGTAGCCGTACTGCACCTTGCGAAAGACTCCAAGGCCCAGGAGTACGTCAAGGACAAGGCAGAGGAACTCAAGGAGAAAGGCTACGACGATGACAAAGCGTTCGCCGTGGCTTGGTCGATCTACTGCAAGTACAAGTCGAAAGACATTCCAGACTCCGAGGGCCACTGTAAGAAGTCTCCCAGCGAATACTTCCCGAACAAGAAAGCCAGCACCAACACCGAACGGGACTTCTATAAGGCCACGGACGGCAACTGGTATGTGGACAACGAGGACTACAACGAGGACGAGGACGGAGAGCAGATCGAGGGTGACATGACCTCCTACGGGCCGTTTCCATCGTTTGAGGCCGCTGATAAGTACATGAGCCGCAACTTCGCCAACTCAGGGGGCTATGGCGAGGATGATTCCGGTCGCATGAAGCCCCCACGGAGGCCGACCAAGCCACGTAGGTCGGCAAGCCCATCCAGCGTTGGTGCCTCAATGGGATTTCCCGTTGACGTTCCGAGCAGTCAACGAGAGATAATGATGAATACAATGACCCAACGAGTAGCTGCCCGACACCTTCGGCGAACAGCAGGGAAGATTCCTTCCAAAGCCCCGAGAGACGTGAAGCAAGTAGCGAAGGCATGGCAGGAAAACGCTATGGAAGCTGCCGAAGCCGGGATCGCAGAGGACGGGGAAACCGGAAGTGAGGCCAGGGGTACAAGGAGCTTCTGGAAAGACCGCCTCTACGTGTCGGAGATGGATTCCGATAAGGGATCACGCTGGCTCATTTCGGACAACTACGAACGGGCTGCCACGATGGTCTACTACCCCGACTCTGACGAGTGGTACTACATGCCCATGTACGGGAGTGAGAAACTGATGCGGGGGGGCACCCGAGAAGCCCTGGCGAACGCCCAAATCATCTGGACAGGCTAATCGAACAGATCAGCTTGGGTTGCATACCAATAGTAGGTGTACGCATCCAAGAACGCTTGCTTGGCTTCTTCATGCCCCATTGGTTGGATCACTTCCGGTAACGGTTCTGGGGGCTCCCAATAGTCCCAATCAGCCCCGTGTTGAACGTCACGGGCTTCAGTGACCAGAAGAATATCGTCTGCAATCTTGATGATCTTCTTGTACTCTGGCGTGAGTTTCGGGAGCCGTAGCCCCTCTTCGATCTTCCCGTAGAGATGATCTTCCATCTCACGGAAAGTCTCCAGACCTCTCGGGGTCTCGATTCTGGTGACTTCCTTGAGTGGTCGGACGCAATCCCCGACATAGGCTTCGGTGGCATCGTGCATGATGCCCAGGAGCGCAACGATCCTGGCCTCTTTCGGTTCCATTCCGTTGGCGAGGGCCAAGCTAAAGCAAAGCTCTCCGACCCGAACGCTGTGTTCTGCTACTGAATAGAACTCAAGGGCGTGTCCACCCCATCGGCAGATGAGGGACAAGGAGTGCGCTATGTCAGGCACATGAATAGTGTCTGGATCGGGGTCGTGCGGAAAGACCCGTGTCCCTGTGAAAGTCGTAATCCAACTATTTTCGCCCACTTTATCCACCTTGGGCCACGCCCTGCGTCCCATTAGGCGATTCATATAGGAGCTTTCTTACAAGCAAAAAGCCCGGTCAGACGCAGCGTCTAATCGGGCTTTTCAAAGATTGATTGTGAAAGAGCTACCAGCCTACGCTTGACTTGATCGCCCGGGTGATTCGCCACCAGCCCGGTGACAGGTTCCCGTTGCGCTCCATGACCAACGTGGCGCTTCCGAAGGGCTCCAGAAAGTCCTTGTGGGGTTGATCATATTCCTTCGTCCGAAGCAAAGCCTCTGCCGAAACGACGAGTGTTGCCACTTCATCGTAGTACGAGACTTGGAAGGAATCGCACTGGTCCATGTCTGTGTAGACTTGGAAGTCAGGGTCGAACGGTAGCTCGACGGGTTGGGGATGTTGTGTAGTTTCCACGGTAGCTCCTTGCTGAAAAGATGGGGCCTCTCACCCCTTTGGTCTGTGTTGCGAACTCCACCTCGTTACTTGCTCCCCCACTCCATGCACAGCTACCAACTTGGTAAGCTCACTGTGCCACCACCCGACCGTCAGATTTTCAGGCATCTTTAGTCGTCGTCACTGCTGCCTTCACAATGTCTACCCCCGGTCTTCGGAAAGTAACCGGGTATTTCAAGTGACGGTTTCGACGGTCAGGTCAGTCTCAATCCAACATCGAGCGCCACAGGGGAGCGGCTTGTGTGGGCGGTAGACGATCCTGGCGACCTCTCGACCAGCCTCATCCTTGATGATGGCTTCGCTGGCGTAGCGGTTGTCCTTGTACGTCTTGACCGTCAGGCATGGGTCGTCTGTCCCATGCTTGGTGTTGGCTCTGATGGTGTGCTGGTTGACGTGGATGATGGTCTTCACTGCGGTCCCCTGTCGCTTTACCAAATCATACCCACCTCTCTCAACGCATACCCCCGTGCGTGTATAAGTAACGGTTCAAAAGGCGGTTACTTTTTGATGGTCGAGGGTAGACGTTGTGAAGGGGGCCGACATGGCACGATTGAACAAAGAAGAGCGTAAAGTTCTAAAGCGTAAGCTGGCCTCCCACCGTGGGGCGATGGGCCTTATCCGTAAGGCGCACTTTGAGGCAGGCGGCGATCTCGTAAGTTGGCGTGGTCGTGCATCGGTTGAAACCGACCGTCGTAAGCAGGAGAACAAGCGGCGTTGTCGCCAGTCCGTTACTTTTGGGTAGGCGAGGGTAAGCATTGTGGAGGCAGTAATGGAACAAGCAATCGACAGCATCGCTACCGTAACGGTTCAACGAAGTTCCGTGGGTGGCATCATTGATCTGACCATTCAGTTTACGAACGGCAAAATCACTGCCGCTCTGGACGAAGACAGCAACACCGTGACTCTCAACAAGAACGAACGCCTCATGGCAACCTGCCTGTTCAACGCAGGCGTGGACGAGACGGGGAGATAGCAGATGACGACACCGCACATGCAAGTCGGGCACATCAAGCGTGACCGCTACATTGAGTTTCTCCAGGCCGGGGGTGGCTTCGGTTCCCCCGACATTCTCCCCTCGTTCCCTGACGACTACCAGTTGGTCGCCATCGTGGCCGGGGAAGACGTGGAGACTGCCTACCGGCTGACCAACCACATCGATGAGGCGTGGTGGGAGAACTCTGGTGTGACCCTCATCGGAGAGCCGGGTCACCGATCTACGAGCGTAGGCGACGTGGTGTGTATGTCTGACGGTAGAGTGCTTCGATGTGAGAACGCAGGCTGGGCGGATATCGGATGCACCGAGACCTTGAAACGATAACATCGGGGGACACCCTGTTCGTGGTGTGCGAGTGCCGTAGCCCCGAGCATGTGATTCAACTCATAGCCAACACCGAGAAGGCTGATCCGACCGTACTCTACATCAGTGTTCAACTCACACCCCTCCCGTGGCGCAAGCGGCTTTGGGGGGCAATCAGATACGTCTTCGGCTACCAGTGTCGATACGGGCATTGGGACGAAGCTATGATTGGAGCCGAGGAAGCTCTCCATGTGCATGATTTTCTGTCCAAGACGCTGGAGGAAAAGAAGCTACGCATGAGGACGATTCTCATCGAAGGGGAAGACAACTAATGAAGTTCTGGCTGACAATAGGATTGCTCATCACCTTGTCGATCCCTGCTGCGGCAAGTCCGTCAGCGTGGCGTCTCTGCGACATTCGCCAAGGCAAGTTCCACTCATGCGAGACGATCAAGTTCACGGGCGAGGCTGTGATTCCCATCCCACAATGCACCGTTTCAAACTTCGTGACTTGTAATGTCGTTGCGGGGCGAGAAGACAACTGCCGGGACTACACGGGATCGGCCCCGTCTTGGGTGAAGTTCAAGTACGTGACTTGCGATATCCAGTCTGGGTACATACGAACCTGCAACAACATCGGGTTCACGGGCAAGATGGTCCTCTGGAGATAGCCGTGCTCAAAGACAGAACCGAGGTCAACGCAAAGGCCGATGAAGAAAAGACGGGAGAGGAAGACATCCACCAAGACGGGGAGATCTTCATCGGACCCCCTCTACCGGACAACATATTAGAGGGTCTCTTTCTGGACCTTGGGGATGACCCATGCAGCCCTCCCAAGTAGATCCCCTTGAGCACCTCTTCGTCTCCGATTTACTCGGGGTGGCGGTGCTGTTGGGTTGTGACACGTTGGAGATTATCGAGAACCTGCGAGTGCGGTTCTTGGATGACGACGGGAAAGAGATCCCTTGGAAGAAAAAGGTCATTACCCCGACTTTGCAGAAGCAGTGGTCCTCCGATCAGATCATCAAGCACTTGAAGCACTTGTCTGGCGTTAGTGTCCCGCACCGTAACTATCGACAAGAAGGCGGGTTCCTCATTGACGTGGAGACCGGAGGTGTAGTTGAATCTGTTGGCGTTCTGGTAGAGAACGAACCGTCCCCGTTGGATGGTCGAGATTCACCCGAGATTTTGCGAGTATCCCTGTGGGTCAAGCCTTGGATTCCGCTCCCCGTCACCTGGATCTTCGGAATCTGCCTACCCCTCTTCCTACTCTTTGCAGCGGTGGCGGGCGTATACCCTTTACCCTTCCTGTGGGCTTGGGTCGGGCTTTTCCTGGGCCGTTCTCTCAACGAGATCATTCCCGCAACACCGCTAACCGTCCCCTCTCAAGCCCCATATCGAGAGACTGGCTTCGGCCCGAATCCCAGGCGACTGTTGAGAGTCTCGATGGCCTTGACCGTTCCCTGCTTACCCCTGTTGGCGTGGTCAGCCGGGAGTCTGATATATTGGGCAGCCGCCGCCGTACTTCACGGGCAGGCTTTAGGTTTACCTGTCTACCTCTACATTGGTTGTCCCGTTATTTATGGGATCAGCCGGTTTCTTTGGCAAGCCCTTGTAAGAGGGCTCTGGAAGCAAAGGAGTCTCGAATGACTTTGGTAACTAAACATTGAATCGAGGGCGGCCCCTTTGAAGAAGCTCCGCCTATGGAGTGGGACTGCCCAAGAAAAACTAATGTAATGCCAACCTTCAAGGGGCATAGGTAGCTCCTTGAGGCTCGTCCCATTCAACTACGGTTGATGTTCCCCTCTTCAACGAGAAGGGAACAGTGAACCGGCTACGGAGGTGGGGGGTAACGAGAGGTTTCCGTAGAAGTTCAGTGTGCTGGTAAGGCCCGCTTGCGTGGATAATCCCAGCCCTGTGAAAACAGAACACCGAATCAGATCTTTGGTCTAATAATATAGTGTTAGGTTACTCGCCCAAGCCCAGGCCCCGGATTACCCGTGGGGAGCGGTGGGCACCATAGAGTAAAATAAGTTGAGTAGTAAATAAGGGAGAGTAGGCAATAAACGCCTATTCTCCCTTATTTTTTTGGACCTGCTTGCTGATCTTCCCAAGCATCTGGTGGAAGAACGCCCACACCTCTTTGTTGTGGGGCTGCTTGGCGATCTCTTTGGCTTCGCCGTCGCTCTTGCCTCCGGCCACTAACTGACCGACCAAGGTGTGATACATCGTCATCACACCCGTTTCCGGCATCATCGCCCAAGCAACAATAGGGACACCGGAGGGGTCAAGCTCTCCGTCTGTCTGGGTGAACCGAGTGACAATACGAGAGACCAGTTGCTTCTGATCGAGGCGTTGGGAGGTGGCATAGATGCCGTCATAGATCGGAGTCCAGGTGCCTTCCTCGTAGGAGGATGCAAAGTAGTTGACTCCGTGGGCATACCAAAACGGTATGTCTTTCAATACCGAGGCATAAACAGCAAGCGGCGGACCTGGGCGCAGAGTCGCCTTCTTCCGCTTGCGCTTGAGGGCCTTCGCCGCACGCCGCTTCTCAATGGATCTTTTGTTCTTTTGCACGGGCCACTCTCTAAAACAAAGCCTTGATGAGATCGGCTTTCTTCATCTTGGAGTAGCCTACGATCTCCTTCTTCTTGGCGAAGGTCCGAAGCTCCTTGGCGGTGTACTCATCGGGAGCCTTCCCACCTGCCCAAGCCTCGTTGACTTCAGGAGTCGTGGGGTCGTCACCCTTGTAGGTGCCAGTGGTAGTACGAGCACGATCCAAGTCTGGCGGTGCCACCACCTTCTTCAGTGCAACCTTCTTGACCGAGGCCGCTGCGGCAGGCTTGAGAGTCGCCTTCTTCAGTGCAACCTTCTTCGGTGCCGTGGTAGCCGGAATCTTGACGGCGTTTAGTACATCCTTCATTGAAATCTTCATAATCTTGCACGCCTTCTCTACTTGGGAGCGGGAATAACTCCCACCGCCCCCGGGCCAGTGAAAGTCAATGAGTCCCTTATTGCCTGTCACTTCCATAGCCTTCTGGTAACGGGCAACGATTTTCTTGGCGATTCGATAGTTCATAGTGTCCTCCGATTTTCACCATACCCAGAGTCGAAGAGATTTTACCGTGGGTATAAGTAAGACATAGCTGTTGGCTAACTGATAGGGGTTCCAATGCCAGATGTAGCAGAATCAGTCGTTATTGACTTCAACCAATACCGAGCGAGAGTGCTTGCCGAAGCATTAGTGAATCAAATAGGTGTCGATGTCGCTGGCCCTGCCTTGGACTTTGCTCGACAACTTCATCGAGAGTTGAAGGAGAACTTCGGCTCCGAGATCGAGTTTGATGCAGTCGTAGAAGGTCATGGCGATTTGTTTCGTGTGATCGAGACTTGCTTCCCAGAGTGAGCATCCTATGAATAACCCACGTAAGCCAAAAGATATCACAACCGGACTGGAGGCAAGAACCAAGCTCTTGGAAGGTGCTTGGATCTTCGCCAAGACCGTGACGAGAACAATGGGGCCGAAGTCAGGAACGGTCATGTTGGATCGAGTCTCGGGCATCCTATCGACCAAAGACGGGGTAACAGTCGCCCGTGAGATCCATCTTGCGGACCCTCTCCAGAATCTTGGATGTGCGATTCTCCGAGAAGCCTGCATCAAGGTGAACAACGAAGCTGGCGATGGGACAACCACAGCAGCGTGCCTCGCAGCAGGGATCGTCCGAGAGGCCCACAAGATCATCGTAGGGGGGTCGGACCCCATGCAGATCGTCAAAGGCATCCGAGAAGCGGCTGCCTTTGCGACTGAAACGCTGTGGGATATCGCAACGCCTGTCGAAGACCGTGAGGTACTCAAGTGTATCGCCTTGAACGCCTCGAACCACGATGAGGAAGTCGCCGAGACGTTGACGGAGGCGTGTCTTGCTGTTGGCAAGAACGGAACCGTCGTGATCGAAGAGGGTCAGTCAGTCGGACTGGAGATCGAGATGAAGGAGGGAATGGAGATCGACCGTGGGTCAGCCTCTCCGTACTTCCTCAACAACGGTGCTGAACGGTTGATCGAGGGTTCCCTGGTCGCAGTTATCCCCAAAGTCCTTGTAAGTATCAAGGATATCCAATCTGTGATGGAGGAATCGAGCCAGTGGCCGGATAATGATCTGGTTGTCATCGCCAAAGGAATCGAAGGAGAAGCTCTCCAGACGATGGTGGTCAACCATAAGAACGGCAATATCCGCTGTCTCGGCATCAAGGCTCCAGGCTTTGGTCATCATGTCGATGGGATGATGGAGGACATCGCCGCTCTCGCCGGGTGTGATGTGGTCGATGAGAACAAAGGTTTCAACCACCAGAAGTTTGAGCCTGAGTGGTTTGGATCATTCCGACAGGTCCAGGTCCAGGGCGAGTCGGCGGTCTTCATGGCTTTCGATGAGGCCAAGGATTCAGTCCAGATTCGGATTGACCACCTCAAGAACGAGTTGGAGGGGTGTCCCCACGAATACGACCAAGACAAACTCCAAGAACGGATAGCCAAACTCCAAGGCGGGTTCTGTTCAATCAAAGCCGGGGGGGCTACCGAACCGGAGATCCGAGAGCGACGTGCCCGCATCGAAGACGCTCTTGGGGCCGTTCAAGCCGCACTACGAGATGGAACCCTACCGGGCGGGGGCGCTGCACTTCTGGCTGCCAAGGAAGACTTGGAGGCCAGGGGATTCCAAGAAGGTTCTTTTGGACACGGGCAGCGGATACTTGCAAACGCCCTGACCTACCCTATGCGAGTCATCGCTCAAAATGCCGGGGAGAGCGGAGACATCATCATTCACCGAGTAACAGAAGCACGGTCGAATGAGGAAGACCCCGATGTCGCTGCTTGGATCGGATGGGACGCCAATACCGGAGAGATACGAGATCTCGGAAAGGGGTCGATGGTGATCGATCCTGCGTTAGTGACAACCAAAGCACTTGAAGCAGCCGTTTCCGTGGCCGGGTCGTTGTTGAGTGTTGAAACCGCGATCTCCTTGAAATAACGGTTACTTACCGTGATCCCGGGGTAGACATAATAGGAGGTGCTATCATGTTTGATGTCGCAATCGCAGTGTTCATTATGTTCGTCTTCTCGTCTATGGTCGGCTGTCTTGTCTTTTGGGTCGCAGCGACACCTCTTCGTAGGGAAGCTGTCCGATGCCAGAAAGTTCTCGACAGTGCTGAAGCCTACCGACAGGGGTACGAGTGAAAAACGCCGGAGCCACCCAGGAAGACATCCAAGAGATGTTCCGAATCCTTCGTGAAACTCTTGGCGGTCTTCGCTATGCCCAAGACAAGCTGATCACGGTGCGTGAGAAGGGGGAACTCAACTCTTACGTCATTGGGATTCTGACGACGGGGGTGGCGGCTCTTGATCAGTACCTAACCAAGAGCGTGAAGAACCGGGATACCAAGAAGGATGCCCAGCGGGTCTTTGGTTTTGTCATGGACTTCGTAGGGATCTTACGGATGCCCCTGTCCGACGATATCTCTGTAATCAAGCTGCGGGTTCCCACGGAGAACGATCCAGAGACGTTGGTTTTGGAAAACGCCTCCAAGCTCATTCGCATGAAGTGGGCCGAAATCGACACCCCGGCAAGCCAGCCCATCCTCGTTCCGCCCAAGGATTAGTCTATACCTGTGCGATATTGAGGAATGAAAATGGCATCAACATCGAAAATCGCACTACGGTACTTGCGGGCCAGAGCCAAGAGCTATGGGTTTGCGTTGCGTGTCGTAGGGGTTCCCAAACCGAGTATTGAAGGGGTTGGGGGTTCACACCTCTCCATCAACGAGATCAACTTCATCAAAGTTGCAGGGGCTTTCGATAACTACAACTCTTCAGTGCTGTCTTACGGGGGATTTTTTCCCGCCGGGGAAGCGACTGTTCGCAAGGTTGGTGAGTACGATTATCTTGTGACGGGAGTCTATCGGACTCCCGTGGGGAGTCGGATATCAGAAGCTCTCCGTGGCGATTTTTTGGGTGGTTGGGTCCAGGCTTTCTCTGAACTCAATCAACCAGAAGACGTGATTGTCACTCACTTGAGAGAACAATGACTCCGCCTGTTTACGATAAGCCGTCCTTCAATGAGTTGATCCTCGAACCCACGTTGTTCTGGATTGACAAGCTGACCCGGCTTTGGGACTGGGCCAAATCTCTGTTCATCAAGACGCCAACCAATACGGATTTAGAAACATGAAGAAAGCCTCTGACACTTCGCCCCCGCCCAAACTACCTTGGAAGAAGGGGGTGACTCCGAACTACCGCTCGTTCGTGGTCGAAGTACAGATCTGTCAGGACAACGACGGCAACATCTATTCGATTCACAACATCCAAAGCGATGAGGATCAACAGACGGCTGCCACCCTCCCGTCCGCAGGGATTGAGCAGGTCGCCTATGGGCTGCTATGTGAGGCGATTAGGCGCGAAGCCTTCTTGGAGGTGGCTGTCAAAGCCTCCAATCAAAGGGGCTATCTGGCCGATTATGTTGAGGGTAACCCAGAAAAGCGGCACGAAATCGAGGCCGACCTCTCCAGAACTGTCGTGGAAATGTGCCAGAAGTCCGTCATTATGATGGCCCCCGCAGCAGCCCGTGAGATCCTACATATGCTGGAGGTCAACCCCGCCATCCCGAAAGATAGGCCGGAATCGACCCCAGCAGAGTAGTAAAGTTGCAAGGAACTGCATAAGGAGACCCACCATGACAGTCGTTGAAATGCTTGTAAAACGGCTCAAGCCAACTCTACTCTCCCGATGGGAGGGTTTCGAGAAGCGAGCCGTCCATATGCACTCTCTACTCAAAGAGTCCGAAGTCGAAGGTGCTTTCCGCTCTGGAATGGAGATTGGTTATTGGCAGGGCGTTCGAGAAGGACTGACCCTTGGGATTGAGATTCCACCAGACCAAATCTCGCAGATGACTCACGATACTGGACTCTAACAAGTCTTTCGCAGACGCTTTCCAGGCTTTAGCCGAACTTGTCGTTCACATTCTGCCTTGGTCCAGGTGCCGTCCGGTAGCCGTACTCTCTTTTCCGCTCGCATCTTCATGGTGAACACGCCAAACGGTGTACGGGTCTGTTCTCCGTCTTCAGATTGGACGAGAACATCCGGCATAGCGTCCAAGACCGCTCGGATGTCATCAACGTGAAGCCCGGTCGTACCCGATAGTTTATTGAGTAGGGTGTCGTATGTCATGGCTTCACTTATCTCCGGGGCTTCTGATCCAGGCTCGTCTACCAACCTACCGTCTATAGGACGTTGATTTATCTATGGCGGTCTATCGGTAGGGGAACAAGGTAGTGCCGACATGAATCAAAAGACTGCAAAAGCCCAAGTAGACCCGATCCGGCAACGGACACAGTACACCTGCATGGCAACCTCCATGTCGATGTGCTTACGGGCACTTGATATAGATACCGACGAAGACACGGTAAATGATGTCATGGGCGCACAGCCCATGAAGGGGGCTGCCTGGGAGCAGGCCCTTGCGTGCGCCCAACATTATGGGGTCAGGGCTACCCTCACCATGCCTTCGACCATCCGACAGCTAAAAGGTTGGACGGACCAAGGCATCCCCGTGATGATCGCTTGGAACCCAGAGAAGCGAGATTGGTCCCATGCCAGTGTGGTCTACCACGTAGAGGAAGGCCCCATCGACAGCGTTCCCGAGGACCATGTGATCCAAGGGTCTGGTCCAGGGCTCTACGTCTGGGTCGCCGATCCGAACATCCCCCACCCCGAGAAGACCACCCGTGTTGTTCACGAAGATGTCTTCTATGGATCATGGGCCGAGAAGTTCCCCCGGTACTTCGTTCGACGGCCCGCCTTGGCTCTCGAACGTGAAGTGACCCGTGATGGGAGACAGGTGATGGCAAAATCAAAGAAAAAGAAGAAGCCTCTCTCTCAAAAAGACCGCATGAAGATCGACAAGACCCCGCCCAAGCCTCGCAATAAAGCGATGGAAGAGCACATCAAGCGTGGTCCGTCCGGTGCTGGTACACACCACACCCGAGAACAAGACGTGGATCGTGGCAGCAGCCGCAAAGACAAGCACAAGAAGAACTGGAGTGAAAAGGATGGGATGTTGACCCAATCTCTCCAGTCTCTCCCAGATTACGGTATTTATTCAATCACCTCCCAAGAGATGAAGTCCCTACTGGATGAACTGGGACCAAATAGGAGTGCCGACATGAGTTTTCCTCAACTATCCGCCGATTCGATGGGCCGCTTGCTCACGGCTAAACAGTCCGAAGAGAAAGAATCCGAAGACAAGGAGGGTAAGTTCGAGAAGGGCACACCCGCCGACCCCACTCAAAACATGACCGACGAACAGAAGGCCGAGTGGGAGAAACAGAAGGAAGAGAACAAGGACAACTTCAAGTCTGCCCGTGTCTCTGAAGAACTCCTTTCTGACCTTGAGGATCGTTTTTCCGTCCTTGAGGGCATGGCTGAAGATCTTGTTGGTGGCCGTACCTGGGGCAACCCTGATCCCCACTCCACGCCAGACGACAGCGTGCCTTACCGTCACCACGACGAGCTACCGGCTGCTGGTGAGGATGGATCGACGCAGCGCAAAGAATACAACAAGCAGTACCGCAAGCTGGTCTGCCCTGGGAACCACAAGAACCAGTGCGGCATGACGCCTGCTCAACTGGACTACGCCCAGAGACAGGCTTCTGCCAGCATGGCAGAACTGGAAGTCGCTGCGGAGGAACTTCTCGCAGGGCGTTCCTGGGGCGACCCTCATGGCAAGGGCTACAAGTCCAAGCCCGTAGACGACAAGATTCCCTACAACCGACATGACGACGCCCCTCCTGCGGGCTGCAACAAGGACGGTGGTCCTCCCGGTTGTGAAGGTTCCTACGCAGATCGGCTGAAGTACAACCAGTGGTTCCGTAAGAACGTCTGTCCAGCACACGGAACTACCTGTGGAAACCCTGGTCTCAAGTCGGCATTTGAGCGGGTATCTCGGGTGGCTTTCACCACTGGTGTTCAGACTCGGTTTGCTTCGTTGGAAGAGACTCTCAAAGGTTTGAGTGCGGGCGTCATCCCCCAGCACTCAATCACAACGAAGTCTGCAACGACCGGACACAGCGGTCTGTATGGGTACACCAAGAAGACCCAGAACGATTGTGAGTCAAGCATCCGTAAGCTCTCTCGAACTGCGGCTCGGCTCGCCAAGATCGCTTGGACCAAAGATCCAAAGACCGCCGAGTTCCTCACACTGCACTCCAAGCGGGCCAACTCGATTCCGGCTCGTATGCTGATTGCAGCGATGAAGGGGCTTGGACCAAAGGTTGCCAAGGAAGCTCGCCTCGCTGAACTGCGGGCGCAACAGACTCCCAAGACGGCTGCCAAGAACGACCCCCGATACGGTCTGTATGGGTACAGCACCAAGACGGCTCGGCTTGGTCTCAACGCTTGTTCCATGTTGCGTGAAGCAGCGGGGCACGTTGCCTCTGATCTACACGGTCGCCGTGCTAATGGGCATGAAGTCATCACGGGGTTCTTCAAGAATCACCACAAGACTTCCAAGTGTGGTTTCAGCAGGATGCTCCTGGCTGGTTATCCCGATGCCTCTATGAAGCTCGCTTCAGAGGCACCCGCTGGTGTTCAAGAATGGATCGAGTGGGAAGACTGATTTTACGGAGGCGCTGGTGCAAACACCTGGATATCGGGTAGCGCATCGATTCCTGTCAGGCGCTCCTGACGAGGACATTGATGTAGAGAAGCTGCTTCACCCTGCACAATACGTGCTGTCGAGACCCGTTCGGACTCTCTTCAGACGTGAGTTTGGGGCGAAGATCATGCCCTGGTTGGGGCTCTTCGTGGAGCTTCGACGTATTTCTATGATCCATGACTTGGGTCTGGGGGAAGCTGCCCCCATTGAACCCGATGTCTTTGGGCGTCTCTTCGCCGAAACGAGGAAGCTCCTTCGTGTAAAGGGCCGTTCGGACAAGAAGCCCCTATCTTCATTGGTTCGGGGTAAGTGCGTCCTCTCGGTGCGTGGGCTGCGAAAGCACATCGTCAAGATCGAGAAGGGTACGGCACAGAAGAGAGACTGGGAATCCGCTGCCAGCACGCTGGCCGAGTTGATCGAGACCATCGGGCGGGACAAGGGGATCTACCTGGGCCAAAAACGGGGAACCAAAGCGACTTACTGGTTCCCCATCTTCCGCAAGATGTCAGGCAAAGAGAAGAAGCTCGTAGACCTTCAAGACCGTGACCCCGAGACATACGCCGCCGTGGTGAACGACCGCAGGTCTCTGGAAGAGATCGATAACGAGATCAAACTGAACATCGAGGACAACGGGCAAGTAGGTCAGATGACGATGGTCCGTGGGCGAGCCGTGATGCTCGGTGTGGACCCCAAAACAGGGGAGATGCTGGCTTATGACCGGGGCATGGAACCCCTGGCTATTCAGAAGATCCCCAACCCCAACTACGACCCCAACAAGAAGAGAAGCCCCAAAGAGATTTGGGACGGCCCCTATGTAGAGAAGCTCAAGAAGCGGGACAAGGCCAAGAGGAAGCTCACGACGGCTCCTGACCGGGCCACACTACTTTCCCCTCATGCCCTTACAAAAGTCAGGACTGTGACGAACGATGACATGGAAGCGATGGCGGAAGGCGCTGTCGAGTATGTGTCTCTCACGGATGACAAGGCCAAAGAGAGTGCTATTACCCGGGTCTACCCGACCCAATGGATCAAGCGAGTCTACCAAGACCAGAACGACCCAGAGACGGGCGAAGCCCCTCGTATCGTCATGGAGCGAGTGATCGTAGATGGCCGGTTCAAGGGCTGTATGCTCAATGATGTGGTCAACGCCAACGGGCGCATGATCGAAGGCACGACATACACCTACGATCCAAAGAACGGGAAGCCAGTTCCGAAAGAGGAATCCGGTAAGGACTCAAGAAGCTACAACGAGCCCTTCATCACCGTGGTTGAACAAAAAGATCGTCACGGGAAGATGGTCAAGCGGCTCCAGATCTCGCTTCCCAACCGGCGTGCCACACCCAAGTTGAAAGAGAGAGACCCAGAAGAATACCGGCAAGTGAAAGCCTTGCAGCGTATCAAGTCATCCATCAACCGGCTGGCTTCCAATACCCCGGTAAAGACTGGATCGATCAACTCCTTGATTCAAGAAGACAGCGGTATCTTCACTTTTGATCTCAAGGACTTCAGCACAGTCCAAGAGATTATCGGTGGAACAGGGATGGCGCTTTCCGAAGGCGCTGTTGGCACTGTCAACAAACATTACGAAGACCAGAGCAAAGCCGAACAGGCCACAGCCGACCGGAACCTTGGCTTCTACTCCAAGAGATCTCTGGGTGGATTCAAGAAGGGGTCACCCCCGCTCTTGAAGGTCCAGAAGAAGGCGATGGCTTGGTTGGACGCCAATGACAACCGTGGGGTTATCGCTCTGGATACAGGTGTCGGAAAGACCGTCACCTCCATCTCATCCATGCAGAAGATGTTGCGAGATGGGATGGGTGAGGACGACTACACTTACGAGGACTCAACCGGGAAGATCATCAAGCCTAATGGCCGGTTCCTGTGGGTCTGCCCACCCGGCCTGGAAGGTAACCTCCCGGGTGAGATCAAGAAGTGGTTGAGCCCAACTCCGGTTGGCGAAGACGACTTTGATGATGACAGCGAAGAGGGGATGGCTCGAACAGCGTTCCTCCACCGTCTCGCCGACTCTGGGGTTGCCCCTGCTGACATGCTTGCCAGCAAGGTGGACTGCATGTCCTACCGAACGTATGGCGCAGCCGCAAAGAAGGGCCACTGGTCAGTCAAGGGCAGCAAGGTCACCAAGACCTCTTCGGAATACTGGAACGCCCACTACGAAGCAGGCGGGAAGTGGGACCACAAAGACTACGTGGCTCTCTACTATGATGAGGCCCAGAACATGACGAGTATGGGCACCAACGCTTCTGCGGCTGCCCTTCAGTTGGATCACCCGCACAAGATCTGTTTGACCGCTTCAGCGATGGAGAAGAATCCCCAGGATTCCTACGTCCTCCAAGCGATCTGTCAGAACATCCCACTCTCGACTCGCAAAGATGCCAATAAGGCACAGAAAGCCGAGGCCAGAGACTATCGTCGCAAGATGCGTCGGTTCAACGAGCGTTACTGCGAGAAGGTCGGGCCACGTATCGTCGGTATCAAGGATGATCCCACTCTTCAGCGGGAACTCGAAACGTGGACCAAGCAAAACATCTTCTACGCCGACAAGAAGGAAGTGGAGTACGCCAAAGATCCCGAGACCGGTGAACCCGGTAAGCTCGTCTCCATGAACTCGAACTCGGTATCGGTGCAGATGCAGCCCGAGGTCGAAGAGATCTATCGAACAGTCACGTCAGGCTTCGCCAAGATTATGAAGGCGATGGAAGTCACCTTCCGTGATCATGGATGTGCGCCAAGTGAAGGCGAAGGCGAAGGTGACGAGGGCGATTGCTTTGTCGCTATGCGGGACAAGGAAACAGGTGAGCCTCTTCTCGAACTCGATGATGACGGCGAACCGATAATCGACACCATCACCGGGAAGCCCCGGGTCAGGTACAAGACTGACGCCGCAGGTAATCCTCTACGGAAGCTCGACCCCATTCTTACCAAGGACATGCGGGACAAGGTAGACCGGGTGTTTGGTCGGAAGATGGCTGGTCTGGTCAAACTGATGAACGGCCTCTCCAACTATCCCCAGGAGACTCTCTTGGAGCTTGCCGACATGATGGACGGCAAGAAGGAAGCCCCCGCTGTATTGGCGAACGGACCGAGAGGGACGCCCGCTGGGTTGGGAATCCTCAATCTTCTTCGGAAGGCACACAAGCCTGACGAGCTACGGGCATTGGCTCTTGAAGCGGGCAACCCCAAGATCGATGAAGCCGCAGAGATCGTCACTCGGAAGCGAGAGAACGACGTGTCTGCAAGGACGCTGTTGTTCACCGATGATCTAAAGATGATCGAGATGACAGCTATCAAGCTCTCCAAGGAAATGCCGGGATACCACATCGCAGCGACGAGCACAGAGATGCGAGTGTTCGAGGCCGGGAAAGAGATTGATCAAATCGAAGTCCCGATTCCATTGGCAGTACGCAAGCTCGCTTTCGCACCAAAGGGCAGAGTCCCAGGTGAGCCCGAGCTTACGGATGATGAGAAGGCCAGCCGAGTTGTAGACGCCAAGAAGCGCCGGAAAGACTGGGAAGCAGAGAACGGAACGAAAGCTATTCACAAGCTGCCTTTCCGAGAGCGGCGGATCAGACCTTTCCCGACTCTTCCATCACCCTCTGGTAAAGCCTGGGTGAAGGAACACAACCCGTGGACGCCCGCCAAGGAATGGCCCGTCTTCGTGTTCCAGCAGATTGCTTCTCCGTCACCCAAGTTCAAGACGATTACCTTGTACGGTAAGCGGTACTCCACAGGGCAGAACCTCCAAGCGTTCAACACGGTCGTTCACTTGGATCGTGATTCATGGAACAGCGAAGAGATGAAGCAACGGACCGCCCGTGCATGGCGACAGGGCCAGAAGCATGTGGTCGATGAGTTTACGCTCGATGCCACCTACGCAGCGACAGAGAGTCCAAGCGAGGGTGGATTGGACAAGACGCTGGATGAGATCCGAGGATTCTTCCAGAAGATGCAGTCCGATATGTTCGACGACATGATCAAGCGGTCGATGCACGCAGACCTTGGTGGTGAGTGGGAAGAGGTCACTCAATCAGATGCCAGCATCCGCAACACCAGCCGGAACACGATGGAGTTCGTGCTCTCGCCGAGCCCCTACAACAAGCCTTCACGATCTACGGGCGGTGACGAGCCGCCAGCAAGGGTGGCTTCCCGGCACATGGCGAAGACAGCAGCCTCAATGGCAAGGCACATTCGAGCCCTCCAGAAGATGTTTCCCAAGTCAGCCCGAATCGACACGACCGAGGCTTTCGGCAGTGGTCAGGGCGGTATCTGGACCTCCTTCGGGGAGGAAGGCATCGCTAACTACTATCGAGCAGGCTACCCCAACGAGTTCGATCCCAAACTTCAGAAGTACATGGATAAGCACGGCCTTTACGGCGAGTGGCATGACGCCGGTACGCTGATGATCTACCCGGTATAAGAGGATGACAAGATGAGCAAAATCAGAACCCAGATGATCCGGTTGGCTTACGAGAACCCAGAGCTACGGGCCGACTTGCTACCGTTGCTGAAGACCGCTGCCTCTTGGCAACTCAAGAGTTTCAGCGGAGGCGGCATGACCGTCGCCCAGAAAGATGGACCAGAAGAGGACGCCCGTAAGTATTTGGCGACACAAGTGCTTGATCAGTTGAATGGTATCCGGCTCGACCTCGTAGACCTTGGGTTGTTCGTTGAGCCCCAGTCCATGAACGAACTTTGGAAGATGGCGAAGAGCCTTACGGAAACTGCCGAGAAAATGGCAAAGGCCGCTGGTAAGATGTCCAAGAAGGGCTCGAAGAAGACCGCCCGCAAGCTCCACAAGCGTCAGGAGAAGGTGCTTCAGAAGTACCTCGACTCCGCAGGTTCACGGGCCGTGGCTAACTTCGACCAACTCCCCTCCAATGTCCGCTCCGAACTGGAACGTATCAAAGACACCGAGACCTTGTGGTCCGACGTAGAGCGTTGGTTGGGAGACAACAACAACCCGCATCTCCAATCGAAGTGGGCCGGTGCCAAGGAGACATTCGAGATCATCGTGGACTCTTGGTCGATAGAGTCCACGGAAGATTCTTTCGATGAAGGTGAGATTGGCAGAGGCCAACTTCTGGACAATGGTCGAAATGTTGGGACATTCAAGTCACCCGACGAGGTGATCAAATACTTCATTGGCCGCTCCGATGCCCCAAAAGACAAGAAAGCATGGACGGCGTTTGAGGATGGTCGTCTCATCTGTGGCTGGCATGGGGATGAGAACGGCTACGCGATGTCTTCCAAAGAGATGGAGAAGTGGAAGAAGGGTGAGATAAAGGGTTATTCCATCGACCTCAACATCTACTTGAAGTTCGCCAAGGTCTGGGAACCGACTCCGAAAGAGATTTCACAAGTGTTCAAGATCCAAACGTATTGAGGATAATGAGATGAGTGCAGATCCACGAACAGTTGAAGAATGGGACGATTACTTTTCCCGGTACAACGCTGACCAGTTGTTGTCCAAGGCGAAGGTGATGAACAACATTAGCTTCGTGAGGATGCTGCGCCGGGAAGACTACGAGATGGAAGAGATCCAGGGCGTGATGACAGTCCTCTCTCGACGCCTCATGTCAGCCGGGGAACTCCCGCCCCCAGGTGAGTTTGATCTACAAGGTCTGGTCGATGGTGACCCTCTTGCTGATCTCGACGCACTGCCGATCCCCACTGAACCTTTCGATGACCGACAAGAGCCAACGAACATGGACAGGCTCGGCGAAGAGGTTGAGTAATGGACCGGAAGCTCCAGAAATATCGCACCGCATCATCTTCTCGGATAGCGGAACGCTACGAGACTCTAAAGTATCTCCAGAGCAGTCGTGGGGACGTTGCCCGTGTCGCTCACAGGTATCTCACCGCAGGGAATCTCCCCGAAGAACCCGTTGTGGGGGATATCCTCTACTCAAACTGGGGCTACGACCAGACCAACATCGATTACTACCAGATCATCCGAGCCACGCCGAAGCAGATAATCCTCCAACAGCTTCAGAAGAAGGTCGTGAGCGTGGGGCGTACAGACGAAAAGGTCGTGCCCCTCAAAGGGAAGTTTGACCCGAGAGGGAAGAAGCTCCGCAAGAAGTGGAGGCCCGGTATCAACGGGGGCATCTCTGTGAGCATCTCTTCTTATTCTGGTGCCCACTCTTGGGATGGTCGGCCACAGAGCCAAACGAGGGGTGGGTTTGGACATTGAGCCCAAGCTCTAACTACGATTACATGCCGGGGCACCCGTGGTTCGACCACGGGCATGACCCAAAGGCTACCAGCCTTCGTCGTCTCGGGCCTTGCGGAGCAGAGCCTTCAAGTCGGCTACCATCGTTGACGCACGGTACACGCTGACACCCTCAAAGTCGGCAATCTCTCGGGCCTTGTAGCCTTCGATCAGCCAGTGCAGAACTCGGGTGTAGCGTTCGTGGGCAATCGGCATACGGGCACGGAGCGTTTCCTCTGCCCAACTGATGTTCCACTCCATGTGCAGGACAGTCTCGATGTCGTTGCTGTGGCTTACGTCCTCGACCTCAAGCAGAGCCCCTTCCAGATCAAAGGAAACCTGACCACCACCAAACTGTGCTGGCCCCCCACTTTCGTCGGCAAACTGCGGGCTCTTCTTGTCGTACTCTTCCTTATCCTTACGCTCCTTTTCGGTCATCGCACCTCGCAGAGCCTTGGCGTCTCCCCACTTACCCCAACCACGGATGTCGGTGAACGCTGAACGGACGGCCCAAGTGGCGCAGTCGGAGTAGCTCGGGGGGTTCCCTTCGTGGATTCGGTTAGCGAAGGCGTTGCGCTTCACCCACCTTTCCACAGCGTTGTGGAGGTGGTCGCCCACAAGGTCCATCTTGGCCGAGACCCGGCACTTGCTGGCGATGGCCGACTCCAGGCGATTCCAGAACGCAGGAGGCTGGCCTGCCAGCCACTCGCTCGTCTCGTTGGGTGAGGACGGTTGCGGTGTCGAAGTTGCCACGGCGGCAACAACCGGAGGGGTGGTTCCATTGAGAGCTTGGGACAGGGCAACGCCAGCAGGCGTCAGGCTCCAACCACCGGCAGCGGTCAGGGTTGTGGTGGCGGCTCGCTTCGTGCCGCAGTAGCCGTCACGCTGGTTGCGGTGTGCAAACTGGACGATCCGGTAAAGTCCGGTTCGTCCCTTCAGCGAGAGGGGTGTCGTAGTAGGGTCGATCCCCGCTTCCAGCAGGACCGTATCGTACACGGTCTCTCGGCAAACGCTTTGGGCCTCATCGTAGGCGATGAGGGTTCCGAGAACTTTGACCAGTGGGTCGAAAAGAGAGGAAGCTGTGGGGGCCGTGTTTGTCATCTTCGTCCTGTACGCCGTATCGGCGAGGTATCAGTTGTGGTTCCATCCCGGGCTGTGACAGACGCTCTTACCGAGCAGGGTCGTTGCCTGGAAACTAAAATCAGCCTAACAGGTTGAGTACCCTATGTCAAAGAGACATAGGGGCTATCCCTCCCAAACTTCGGGAGGGAGTAACACTTTACAGACGAAGCCGTCAAGCACTTCTGACAGAGATATCGTCGTATTCTGGGGGAGGCCACCAAGCCCTTGTTTTGAGACTCTATCTATCGATAATCCCTCTATGTACTGCCTCTCGTAGAGGCCGCTCCCGAGTTTCCGAAGATTGAGGTTCAACGATGCACGTTTTGACGAGATACAAGATCGCACGGCAGGCGCTTACTGCTGTTACTGGTGAACTCAAGATCACTTCTCTACCTGCTCGCAGAGTTATGCTGCGTGTGGCGGCGAAGAGGTTGCAGCGGATCGCTTCATATTGCAGCGACAAGATGGATGAGGCTATCCGACTGGAAATCCTTGAGGGCGCTGCTGGCCTTCCCTTTTTCAGCTTGGCTGGCAAGGGTCCACGGGCATGGGCATCGATTGAAGGTGACCCACAGTTCGCCAACATCAGCCCCGAATGGCGGAACCCGAAGCGACCTATGTGCAAGATCATGCTCGGGAACCTCTACAAGATCTTGAGCACCGTCTCCAATGAAGGAGAACCCCAGGTCCAGGGGATGACCGCCGAGGACATCTTGCAGAACACCATTGGTGGTATCCCGCTCGGAAGCCGGGATGTAAATGTCCAGTTTTTCCCAAGCATCGGCAAGAAGCTCCAGAGGCAGATCTTGAACGGCACGGCTACTCCAGACAAGGCTCCCTTGAATGTCGCCCAAGACGGGCTGAAGAAAAAGGTGATCCAACTCATCAAAACCGAGGAAGCCGAGCGCACCCGCCGAGTCAGAGACATGACAGATTCGGAGTCGGGTGCAGGCCAGGAAGGGAACTTCGACGCAGATCCCGCAGTGGCGAGAGCGATGGGCAAGTCCTGGCTCGATAAGAACGACGGTGGGGACTCCGACTTTGGGATGTTGATCATCCAACTCATCCGCCACCAACGTCGAGAAGGGAAGTTCATCATCCACTTTATGAAGAAGATGATCCCTCGCAGTCTCAACGACTGGGACCGAGAAGTGGTCGAACGCTTCATCGAGCACTTGGAGAAGGGCAAGCCCACAGGACAGGCTGGAATCCTTCGAGAGATGGGTGAAGACCCCACAGACAAGAGCAAGAAGGTAGCCATTGGGCGTGCCATCAAGAAGGGACTGACGGCCATCGCATCAGCGATGCAGAAAGACAAGAAGATCCAAGAGATCGTCGGTCTGTACCTGCTGACCCGTGGTCAGAGGATGGCTGCCCAGAAGAAGGCAGCTTTCCGTACCCAGATCATCAAGCTGGCTTACAACAAACCGCAACACCGTGAGCACTTGCTCGGTCTTTTGTAGAGGTTTCCCAATGAGTACACGCACCCGCCTAATCAAGCTCGCTTACGAGAAGCCCGAACTCCGTGCGAAGATCCTTCCGATCTTGGTAGCAGGGGACAAGGCCAAAACTGAAGAGGGTGCCAAGAACCTCCATAAGAAGTACATGGAGAAGCACCCCGACTCCAAGAAGAAGCCACAAGACTTCTTTGAGGAAGGTGACAGCGAAGGCGGCGGTGGAGAAGAGGGTGGAAGCAACGAAGCCCCCACTGCCAAGGGACTGACGGGTGCCTTGAAGAGCATCAAGAAGAAGATCAAGACGGCGTTCTTCGGAGCACTGGAAAAGGGCTCGGGCAAGATCCTTGAGGGTGCCGATGCCGGGATGAAGAAGCTCGGCGGTTTCGAGCTTCTGGAGAAAAACAAGTTCGACGCTGGTGTAAAGGTGCTCCTGGGCATGGGAACCCTTGCAGGTGGTATTGCAGGTGGCGTCTATCTGGCCCCTGTGGCTGCGGGTTTGGCGGCCACTTTAGGCATGGGTAGTGGTGCCGCAGGTGGGGTGGCTGCTGCTGCTCTGGGAATCAAGGGCTGGGGCATGGGCTTCGGCATGGGTGCAACCGCAGGGATGATTGGAACCGGAGTTGGGACTTTTGTCCCAATGGCGGCAACCTCCAAGTTCCATGATTGGGCGATGGGCAAGCGTAAAGACGCTGAAGGTAAGACCGCCGCTGAAGGTGGGAAGATGCCCGATGATGTGAAGCAGGAGCTTCTCGACTACTACACCGAAGTTAGTGACCAAGAGGCCAAGCTCATTGAGAAGTTCGTTGATCCAAAGACCGGCAAGTTCGACGAGAAGGGTCTCGAAGAACACATGACGAAAGAGGCTTGGAAAGGCCAGGAAAAGGCCGTCAAGAAGGCCAAGCTCCGTAGGGACACAATCAAGCTCGCCTATGCTCGTCCCGATCTCCGACCGAAGTTGCTTCCGCTGATCAAGCAAGCAGCCAAGCACCCGCTCGACGGTGTGCGTAAGCACCAGCTTATGCCCAACAACATCGCCAGGAAGATCCCCAAGCTCTACACGCAGGAAGACGTGGAAGATCCAACTGTATGGGTCAAGTTCTTCTCTCCGTATGGCCGGGGTGTCTGGTACGTCACCGAGTTCGACGGACGTGACCGGATGTTTGGTTGGGCAGATCTTGGACACGGTGAGCTTGGCTATATGTCCTTGAACGAGCTTCAGAGTATGAACCGAAACGGTTTGCCTCTTGTCGAGAGAGACCTCTCTTGGAAGCCAATGCCGCTCTCCAAAGCAAAGGGGCGTTAGATGTC
>Ga0209403_10000656_pt1 | contig 49372 bp, 40 predicted proteins | sample ArcticOcean_MG_C_8_FD_187440 | JGI IMG/M metagenome (GOLD analysis project Ga0209403, IMG submission 187440) | Marine microbial communities from western Arctic Ocean - ArcticOcean_MG_CB11_86 (SPAdes) (version 2) | ecosystem: Environmental > Aquatic > Marine > Oceanic | place: Arctic Ocean... | reverse complement strand
CCGACAGGACCAGCTTGCTGAGCGACAACGGTTCGGGCTATGTGTCCCGTGCCTTCAATGACTATCTGCACCTGGTAGGAATCAGGCACATCCTGGCGGAGCACATCAACGGCGAGCTGGCTGAGGGCAACGGACTTTTGTATAGATGTGGATTTCTTGTTAATACAGCCAGCGACGCTGGGGGTCTAGTTGTCGCGCCAGGACCCGGTCGACTCCCAGCCGAAGAACCGCTGGGCCTTGGAGCAGTCGATGGCGGCCTGGAACCCGGGCAATGGCTTGCTTAGCGGCACGCCCGGGTAGGCGGCGGCCACGGCCTGCTCCGTGGGTAGACCCAGGGTGGTATCGGAGGCGTTTAGAAAGAACGCCTCGTGGCCCTCCCAATCGGCCTCCAGGGCCATACGACATGCCCGCGCAGCGTCCGCAAGGCGCAGATACCCCCAGAGGCTCTTCGCCCCCGGCAATGGGTCCATCTCGGGGCTGGCACTGTACTCTGAAAGGTCGTCGTCGCGCCTCAGGCCGTGGAATCGGAAGCTGGCGATCTGCATAGGGTTTTTTCTGCAAAAACCGTCGGCGATCTCCTCGCCGACCAGCTTGCTCAGGCTATACGAATCCTCGGCCCGCGTGGGATGCTCTTCATCGATGGGGAGGTACAGTGGAGGCACCGTCTCACGGGAGAACACGAGCCCCACGGCGTTGACCGACGACGCCAAAACCAGCTTGGTAATGCCCAGAACCTCGGCGGCCTGAAGCACATTCCAGGTCGAGACGGTGTTCGTGGAGAAGACGACCTCAGGCGGGTCGGACACAGGGCTCGGAATGGCCGCCATGTGGATGACCCAATCGGCGTCACGCAGGACGGACAAGGTCTGACCGTAGTCGGTGACGTCCGCCCTCATAAAAGGCGTGCCACCATCCCCGGCGACCGTGTCCACGCTCAGGACCTCGTGGCCATGCTCCAGCAGCTCGGGGATTATCGCCGACCCAGCCTTTCCACTCCCGCCCGTTACGACGACTCTCATCGTTCTCCTCCGGTAATTGCGCTGCTTCATCGAGTCCAGCCCCATGCTCCCCGGCTGAGGGCTCTAGCCCGTTCCGTCCACGAACGTCAGCACACGCCTGGGGTTTTCGACGAATATCCGCTCGATATCGTCAGGGGTTAGGCCCAGGGTCTTCAGGTGCGGGATAAAGGTCTCCTGCAAATACGAAAAACCGGGGCCTCCGTAGTGCTTCAGATGCGTCTTGACGCACACGTCCTGCGCCAGCATCACCCTGTCTCGATAGCCGGTGTCGATCAGCCTGGGCACGGCCTCGGCGGCCTGCTTGGTGACGCTGACTCCGAGGGCTTCGGCCTGTCCAAGGAGCTCGAATTCGACGTAGACGCCGCGCTCCAGCAACTCGATCATGAAGGGCACGTCGGTGGCGATGGAGTTGCAGTGGCTGATCACCACGCGGCTCAGGTCGCCGCCCTCCTGCTCCACCATGTCCAGGACATCGTGCTTCTCGGCGCCCACTCCGGCCTCGTGGAATGTTATCGCCGCGCCGGTGATTACGCTGGCGCGGGCGGATGCGCGGATGCTCTTCTCCTCGTTGGGCGTGATAGGGTCGCCGTTAACACCCACCTCGCCTATGATCCCAGACCTGACGCCCGTCTCGCCGACGCCCGATGTCACGTCACCGATGATCTCCTGAGTAAGATCCTCGACGGTTCGACGGTCCATGTCGTCGGGATGAAACACCTTCTGATACCAGCCCGCGCCCATGACGATATGAAGCCCCGTGGCGACCGAGACGCGGCGAAGCGCCTCCGGGTCTCGCTTCAGGCCTATGCTGGTCACGTCGACGATCGTGCCGCCACCGCGGTTCTTGAACCCCAGCGTCTCCTCAACGGCGAGGGACTCGTCCGCCAAAACCCACTGGTCGGACACCGCGCCGCCCTCCTGGGCCAGGCGAAGATTTTCAGTAGTCAAAGGCGCTTCCCACATCGCCAGCTCGGTGGCGGGGAAATCCTCGGTCGTGGCGACTGGCTGAGAGCGGCCCGGCACGGTTACGTCAAGTGGATGAGGCAGGTGGAACCGGCGCAGGTCGATGAACAGGTGCTCGTGCATCAACGTGAAGCCGAGTTCGTCCGGTGCGATCGGACCCCGTACCGTCATGACCTTGCCGACCATATCTTGTGTCACGATAGTTCGTGAGTCCAGAAGGGGAGGAATCGCAAGGGGTTTTTGATCATGATGCGCCGGAGTATACGCCCACCACCCATGCGAAGCCAATCCGTCTAATCGTGTATTCATGATCGCCTGGCTGCTCAGCCGGCCAACCACTCCCTTATCCTCTTACCACTCCGAGCTCAGTATAGCGGAGGGGGCGAGAGGTGGTGGGTAGCGCTGGACTAGATCGCGCTACGGGGATTCCTGGGCCCGCGCGCCCTCGACGGCGGCCATGTCGCGGTGGCCTCAGGTAGCTCGATGCGGCCTAGGATTCCTAAGAACGCGCCTGGGACTCCCGTCCATGGGTCGGGCTTCGCAGGACCCGCGGATGGGGGACCCACTATGCATCTGGTCCCGTTCCCCAGAGATGGCGCTGATGAGCCAGGAGCCCGAACCGGGGTCTCGGTGGTGAATCCGCTAGACGAGGGATTCTAGCTCATGGAGGACCTACTCATCGGAGTATTAGCTACGAGAGGTGGGCCTTTCTGAGGCCGTAGTGGGCAATAGTGGGCAAAATGGGCTGAATTGGCGAAAACAGAAGGGGCTCCCGAATCATCGGGAACCCCTTCGTAATGCGCTGGAAGTGTGGCAGGAGCGGCAGGACTCGAACCTGCGACCTGCGGTTTTGGAGACCGCTGCTCTTCCAGCTGAGCTACGCTCCTGCGCGGTACGTCGCCTACGATTCTAATATGGACGCTTCTGGCCGGTCAACCTCGACCTGCTTGTCCCACTACTCTCATATGGTGCGCTGTGGTAGATTTGCGGCAGCGGCGCCGAAGATTTGAAGGTCCAGACTGGGCGTCGCAAGACCGGGAGGCACCATGGATCTGGAACTGGACGGCAAGGCCGCGATCGTGACAGGCGGCAGTCGCGGCATCGGCAGGGCTACCGCCCTCGGATTGGCGGCTGAGGAGTGCGGCGTAGCCATCTGCGGACGCGGAAGCGACGACATCGACCGCGCCCTGGTGGACCTGCGCCAGATCTCAAATCACGCTTGGGTCCAGGTGGCGGACGTGACCCGCTCGGCAGACGTCAATTCATTCGTAGACGGCGCGGTCGAGGAGCTTGGCGGCATTGACGCTCTGGTATGCAACGTCGGCGGGTTCAGTGGTGGAGAAACCCTCGAAGCCACTGACGAAGACTAGATGGCTACGCTGGACATGAATTTGATGCACGCGGTGCGCACCATACGAGCTACGGTGCCCCACATGAAGGGCCGTGACCACGCCAGCATCGTGATCGTGTCGTCCATATCCGCCTGGAAGCCCGGTCCGAGGGCCCAGTACAGTGCGGCCAAGGCCTCTGAGATATTCCTGGCATCGTCTCTTGCCTGGGACCTCGCCGCCGATCACATCCGCGTTAATACTATCTGTCCGGGTTCGATATACTTCTCGACGAGCAGCTGGGCCTACTATGAGCGCGACGATCCAAAAGGTTATGCCAGGTTCCTGAAGAATGAGCTTCCCGAAGGACGCCTGGGGACCGATGTCGAGGTCGCCGAGGCAATCACGTTTCTTTGTTCTGAACGATCCCGGTGGATCAACGGGGCGATGGTGCCAGTCGACGGAGGGCAGAGCCGCCCAAGCGGCCGCTGGTTCAATTGACCAGTGCGTGCAAGCCCCCACCCCCTCTAAGAATAAATTAAAATAGTATTGATGTGAGGAACACCCTCACACACCTGCAAAGGGGCTTCGCCCCTCTGCACACCCGTTTTTCATCGGCCTGATCGACTACAGCGCCCGGTGCAACATCCGACAGGAGTGAGTAAATGTACAGAGTAGAATTCGGGGTTGTTCACGAAGGTTGCGTGGTGAACGAGCTGTCTCGGGCGGTGCCAACCGTACGGCTGGTGTGCCCGGGCGGCTTCATTATTAGCGCCGAGTCTGCCGACGAGATTTTGGCGCTGTCGCACCCCACCGACGCTGAGGTCGACGCCGTGCTGGCTTTCCTCAGCGCGTCCCCGAGCATAGCGGAGGCAGAGTTGCTGGAGCGGACCCCGGACCACGCCTATGTCCACCTCCTCTCTCAGACCGCGCCGGGCGCTGGCTACTGCTCCCAGGTCGTCGAAAAGAACCGATGCTTCCGCCTCGGCTACGAGATTCAGATGGACGGAGTCGAGCAGTGGCAGGTAGGGTGCGCAGAGCGATCCCAGGCTGAAGGCCTGCTACGGGATCTGCCGGCACTCGGCGAACTCAAGTACGGCCGCATCACGGAAGCGAGCTGGTCGGATCTGGTCGACTTTTCCAGTTCATAGATAGGGGTGAACGACGTGCAAGATACATCACCGTGCTGCGCTCCCGATCGCCCAACCTCGCCAGCGAACGTAACCCACAGCCACTCAACTATCGTGTCGAAAGGAACGGGTAGCACCAAGGGAATGGTGGGACTCCCCGGCGGCGGGTTCCTAATGGGGACCGATGACGAGATAGGGTTTTCGGCCGATGGCGAGGGGCCAATTCGGAGAGTCAGCCTAAAGCCCTTTTATATCGACGAGACGTCTGTCACAAATGCACAGTTCACACGGTTCGTGAAATCGACCCGATACCAGACCGAGGCAGAGCAGTTTGGCTGGTCGTTCGTGTTTCACCTGTTCCTAACGAATCGGGCAAGGCGCGAGGCGACCCACGCGGTGACAGAGGTCCCGTGGTGGCTGCCGGTAAATGGAGCGACATGGCGGCACCCCGAGGGACCGGGGTCCGGGGTCAAGGACCGCATGGGCCACCCCGCCGTACACATCTCCTGGAACGACGCGACTAGCTATTCTGAATGGGCCGGAAAACGCCTGCCAACGGAGGCCGAGTGGGAGTTCTCCGCCCGTGGCGGACTGGAGCAACTCAGATATGCCTGGGGCGACGAGCTGACACCGGACGGCGAACACCGCTGCAACATCTGGCAGGGCGACTTCCCCAACCGTGATAGCGCCGAGGATGGCTATTCGGGTACTGCCCCGGCACGATCTTACGAGCCCAACAACTACGGGCTGTACAATGTCGCCGGCAATGTCTGGGAATGGACCGCAGACTGGTTCAGCGCCGACCACCATGTCGATGGCCCGAGGGACAACCCCCAGGGCCCGGCACAGGGCGATTCACGAACGACTCGCGGCGGCTCGTACCTCTGCCACGAATCCTATTGCAATCGCTACCGGGTCGCTGCGCGTAGTTCGAGCACGCCCGACAGCTCGACCGGCAATCTGGGGTTCCGGTGCGCCATCGACGCCTGAAGACGGCGGCTATGGTGAAATGAGGTAGCGCGAGGCGGCCTGTAAGCCGAGTTCTGTTCCCGACCTTCGATCAGTTTACGCCCCGCCGAGGCGGTGCTTCGTCCCGATCTTGGGCCGAGTGGCAACCATCTATCTAGCCCCGCCGTTGCCGACGGGGTCGAGCGGCCAACCCGGGGATGGGCCGGATACCCTTAGCCCCTCTATTAGGCCTTGCACCGGATGGGGTTTGCCTGGACCCCCGATGTTACCATCGGAGCGGTGAGCTCTTACCTCGCCATTTCACCCTTATCCGCCAATGGCGGACGGTATGTTTCTGTGGCACTTTCCGTCGGGTTACCCCGCCCCGCCGTTAACGGGCATCCTACCGTGCGGTGCTCGGACTTTCCTCCCTCCCGCCGCATTTCGCGATCCGCCCCGAAGGGTAAAACGCGGTGCTAGTGGGACGGCGGTCGCCCAGCCGCCTTGCGCTGGTCACATTGTAGAACAAGGGCAGGTCTCGGGTCACCCTGCGAACAGGCGTGTACAAGCCAGAACATGCCACCAAGCGGACGAAGGGGATCTGGCTAGGAGGTACGCCAGTGTACCGTGTGGGTCGGCCCCGCCCAACTAAGCGTGCGCAGCACCGTGCGCCTCTAGTTGGACGGTGTCGTCGCGGACCACGATTCTGCCCACGTTCTCTTCGATGAACTCTGCGCGCTGTTCCATGGACAAGGAGTCCCAGGTGTCCAGGACCGTCGTGGCATCGAGCACGGGCCCGTCGGTCGCCGCCCTGGCGTCGTCGAGCTCCACGAGATACTCCCCCAGAACAGCCAGGGTCATCTCTCCGCTCGCAGCCCTGCGTACCGCCCCGAGAAAGCGGCGTTCGGCAATCTTGGCCCGAGAGCGCCTCATCTCTCTTACAGCCTCGTCGCGGACTTGCCGGGCCGGGACATCTTCGTTGGAACCTGCTTCGCGCTCCTCCATCGTGGCCCGTAGCTGGCCCAATACCGTCGACTCTAGCAGCGGCGCGCGCCAAGTGTGGTACTCGCAAACGCTCTGGTTGTTGCGAGACTGGCACTGGTAGTAGCGATAGACGCCGACAGCCCTGTGCCCGTCTTTTCGCTTCCACGACTGACGCCGGGTCACGCCCATCATTTTGTTGTCGCAATAGCCACAGTAGACCGCGCCTGAGAGCAGAAACGGCTCGGAACGAACGACCCTGCCGAGCGGCCTACGCTCCTTCGTCTGGTCCTGGGCCTTCCGGAACAGCTCCCCCGAGATGATCGCCTCGTGGACATTGGACCTTCGCATGCCTAGCCGCGTATAGGTCCCCGTGTAAACCGAATTCTTGAGGATGTCACGGACACTCACAACGTTCCAATTGCCGCCGCGACGGGTCAATATTTCCCGCTCGTTGAGATGCTTAACGATCAGGCGTAGACCAAGCCCATCCAACGTGTAGAGACGGTACATCAGCTCAACAATCGACGCCTCGTCCTGCTCCTCGTCCGCCTCTTTGCCACGCACCACCTTCAGGTTGCCGGTAGGTCCTATTCGGTAACCATAGGGGGGCCTGCCCAGGGCCTGGCCCGACAGTGCTCGGGCGCCCATCGATTCCTTGATTCGACGGCTGCGGGTACGGGACACGCCCTTCACACCCAGGGTCTGGAGGGCGTTCTGTATCGGGTCGGGGAATTCTTCGTCCAGGCACACCGTCTTTAGGCCGAGCTCTTCAAGCCCCACAGAGGCCCGAACGACTGACTCCAGATCACTGCCGAGGTTGGTGGCATCGGGCACCACGAGCAAGTACTCGCTTCCGGAGTTCTTTACGTAGGCTGTCATCGCCTGGAACTCATCACCGGGTCCGCCGGTATCGGCGCTGGGGCCCGCAAAGACAGCCACCGGCTGATGCAGGTTTAACTGGCAGTAGGACTGGAAGGCGACGTCTAGGTCGGGCCTGTCCTCAGGGTTGTCGAGCCGGAAGTAGGCAATGGCTCTCAAGGTGGATTCACTCGACGTAGAGAATACGGCCGCAACTACTGCATAGGACCGTCCCCAACGAAGCTCTGGCCTTTTGCACGTCGCCCGTGGGCAGCGATAGCCTGCACCCCCCGCACAAGTCCCTCTCGACCCGGGCGACAGCGCGGCCGCCCTTGGTCTTTCGCAGAAGCTCGTACATCGGGAGTAGGTTCGCAGCTACAAAGGGCAGAACCTCTTCCCGTTCCAGGGCCATGACAGCGAGTTCGTCCGTCAGGCGGGCTGATGTCTCTCGCCAACCGAGCTCTTGGGCAGGTCGTGCTTCCTCGAGCCGTGACAGCGCTTTTTTGGCGACATCTACCAGAGGCTCAAGGTCGTCCATCGCCACCATGAACTCAAGGAGCTGGTCTTCGACTTCTCCCTGCCGGGCGATGGTGAACGTGCGCTCCTCTTCTGCGGCGGCCATCTGCTGCGCGTTGGTAATGCCACCGCCGTACAGACGCTTTTCAAGGGCGCTCAGGCTATCCGCGACCTCACTCACGGTCCGTTCAGCCGATCTGCGCTCACCGGACAAGCCGTCGAGGCGCTTTTGTAGCCCCTCCGACTTGGTCCTGGCAGCATTCAGTAAGGACTTGTCGGCAAGCTTGGCCACATGTTCGGCCAACGACTTCTCGACCCCTGCTACGCGGAGGTCCAACTCCTGCAATTCGTAGAGCTGCCGAACGACATCTGACATTAGCCACCTTGACTCGATGTAGTTGGGACGAGGGCTGTCTCGGAGTATAACCGCTGGCAGGTCGGAATCCCAGAGCGAGAGTCGATTCGGCCGGTGGCGCATCCAACACCAAGGGCAGGTAACGCCAACTAGGCCCTAAGAGCGAGGTTCGGGGGTGAATTTATCTCCCATATACCCCATAATTGGAGGTCCTTCGGCAGTAATGCACGGTAGCGAAAGGGAAAAGCCCACGATGCCAATGCAACGCCCCAAGACCAAGATCATCTGCACACTGGGGCCGTCGACGTCCACAGAAGAGACGATCACGGCCATGGTCGAGGCTGGAATGAGCGTGGCCAGGTTGAATCTATCCCACGGGAGCCTCGATCAGCACCGAGAATCCGTCACGATCATCGAACGGGTGTCTGAGCGTCTCGGCATCCCAATAGGCATCATGGTCGACGTGCCAGGGATCAAGTACCGCACAGGCCCCCTCGGCACAGGGACACTTCGTCTGGAGTCCGGCGACACCATCACCCTTACAAGCAGAGACATCGTGGGAACCAAGGACCTGGTGTCGGTGGCACCGGAGGGCATACACCGCGACGCTGTTCCAGGCAAACCAGTGTTGCTGGACGACGGGCTCCTCGAACTGCGTGTAATTAGTGTCCAAGGGCAGGACGTGGTCTGCGAGGTCATTAGAGGCGGCAGGCTCACTGAGCGGCGCGGGGTAGCGACACCTGGAAGCAGTTCGACCCGCACGTTTCCTGACCCCAAGGCCATTGAGGCCCTGAAATTTGCTGCGGAGCAGAATGCTGACTTCGTGGCCATATCCAACGTGACGTCGGCCGACGACATGATAGCCGCCAGAACCATACTTGCCGAAAATGGTCTGGAGACCTGTCTCATTGCGAAGATAGAGCGGGCCGAGGCGCTCGAACACCTCGATAGCATCCTGGAAGCCAGCGACAGCCTGATGGTCGCCAGAGGCGACATGGGTGTCGAGGTGCGCCTGGCCAGGGTACCAGTGATCCAAAAGGAGCTCATCGCACGCTGCAACGAGGCCGGCAAGCCCGCGATCACGGCCACCCAGATGCTCGAATCCATGGTCCTGGCCCCAGTGCCAACCCGTGCAGAGGTCACCGACGTCGCCAACGCCGTCTTCGATGGAACCGACGCTGTCATGCTCTCTGGCGAGAGCTCCGTGGGCAAATTCCCCGTAGAGGCCGTACGAATGATGGCTGAGGTGGCCGTGGAAGCCGAGGCAGCCCTGCCCTACGAGCGCATGATCGTGGAGAAGCGAGACCAGCTTCAGTCCCAAACAGACGATGCGATAAGCTATGACGCGTGCCAGACTGCTCAGCAGCTAAGGGCTGAGCTGATCGTCGCGTTCACCGAGTCCGGCAGCTCCGCCGGTAGGGTCTCGAAGTACCGCCCGATGCCGCCTATCCTTGCCCTGACTCCCAGCCGACGGGTCCAACGCCGCCTCACGCTATTCTGGGGCGTCACTCCAGTTACTATCCCCAAGGTCCATACCGTGGACGAGTTCTTCGAGGTGGGCGAGCGGATGGCTGCGAGGAAGGGCGGCGCCAGCCCCGGCAGCCTAGTAGTGCTCGTAGCCGGCCTGCCAATAGGTGTGCAGGGCAGCACAAACCTCCTGAGGGTCCTGACTATCCCGCCGTCCAATCAGGTTTCGACGTAATGCTAAGACTCTATGACACGATGTCGCGACGCCTGGCGACAATCGAGCCGATTGAGCCCGGCCTCGTGAAGATGTACACCTGCGGGCCTACGGTCTACCGCGACCCACACATCGGTAACTATCGCTCCTATCTCATGGCGGACTGGGTTCGACGGGCGCTGGAGTTCCAGGGGCTGACGGTACGCCACGTCAAGAATATTACCGACGTAGGTCACATGCGCCAGGAGGCCCTGGAACAGGGCGGAGACAAGGTGATCGCCGAGGCCATTGCCAGGGGCGTGACCCCGCAGCAGATCGCCGAGTACTATACACAGAGATTCTTGGAGGACGAGCTTCAGCTCAACATCATCCCCGCGGACCACTTCCCCAAGGCCACCGACCATGTCGTCGAGATGGTAGCTATCATCGAGGAGTTGGTGAAGCGAAGCTCTGCATACGAGGTGAATGGCAACGTCTATTTCGATGTGTCTTCATTCCCAGGCTACGGCAGCCTGTCGGGTAACACTCAAGAAGGAGCCCTCCAGGAAGCGGTGAGAATCGAGGCCGACCCGCTCAAGACAGACCCACGGGACTTCGCGTTGTGGAAGCTAGGGGAGCCTGGGAGAGACCTGGTGTGGGACAGCCCGTGGGGAATGGGCTTCCCGGGGTGGCACATAGAGTGCACCGCCATGTCCATGAAATACCTGGGTGAGCGCTTCGACATTCACACCGGAGGGGTCGACAACATCTTCCCTCACCACGAGGACGAGATAGCCCAGAGCGAGGCCTTCACCGGCGCGGGCGTCGTTGGCACCTGGCTCCACGGACAACATCTCCTCGCCGACGGGGTCAAGATGGCAAAGTCCGCCGGTAACGCCTTCATCCTGCCAGACGTCGCAGCCCAGGGGATCGATCCAATGGCCCTGCGCTACCTGTGCATGACCGCACACTTCAGCACCAGGCTCGACTTCACCTTCACTTCGCTGAAGGCGGCGCAGCGCGGCCTCCTGCACCTGCAAAACCGTATATGGGAGCTGGGCCGTGACTCCGGGCCGCAGAACGACACTCCAGAGACACAGCGCGAGTGGGAGGGGCGATTCATTGACCACGTCAATGAAAACCTGGACATGCCTGGCGCACTTGCTACCGTCTGGGATCTAACACGCTCAGACCTGCCCTCCGCAACGAAGCTCCAGACGATCCTATCGATGGACCGAGTCCTTGGCCTCGGCTTGGATGGAGTATCGGAACGCTATCTGGTTGAGGGAAAGACCCTGGCCTCTGTTGGGCACAGGGCAGACCACCGTTCTCGGAATCAGTACGACGAAGCGGACCGCCACCGATCAGAACTTGCCGACGATGGATTCGTGGTCGAGGACGGTACCAATGGCACGGGTGTGCGTCCCAAGACGCCCTGGGAACAGCGCACCGAGACCTGGCAGGCGGTATCGTCATCATCCGAAGTCGACTCGCTCATCGGCGATCCCGACGCATTCGACATCACAGTGGGTATCGTCGCAACCAACTACCAGAGCGACCTCGAGCGGTGTATTGACACGATCCTGAACCAGACGGATGGCATGTCGCTGGAGGTAATCGCTGTCGACAACGGCTCTACGGATGGAACGTCGGAGTGGCTCGAAAACGCAGGCACCCGCCTTCCCTCCGTCCGCGTGATCCACACCGATTACGTCCTTGGTGCAGCGGCGGCGAGGAATATCGTCCTGAAGCAGGCCCGAGGCCGTACTATCGTGATGATGGACACCAGTGTCGAGATAGAGGGTAGTGTTTTCGGCCCGCTTGCCCAGATTCTGGACGACCCTCGGGTGGGAGTAGCCGGCCCCCTCGGCCTACTATCCGAGGATCTGCAGCACTTCCATGACGACGAGCGCCCGGTCGGAGATGTGGATGCCATGCAGGCCTATTGTTTCGCGTTCAGGCGGAGCCGGCTCGGCGACGTTGGCCTGATGAGAGAGTCTTTCCGCTACTACCGCAACCTCGACATCGACTACAGCTTCCAGTTCAAGGACAAGGGATACCGCATCGTGGCGGATCCCGACCTGCCCATCAAGCTCCACGAGCATCGAGCCTGGAACGAGATATTGGACCCAGAGCGCGATGAGCTGAGCCGCAAAAACTTCGGGCGCTTCCTCCACAAGTGGGGCCATCGCCAGGAGTTGCTCGTTGGAGCCCCACACCACCACTAGGCCGACTACGACACCTCGCCCGCTGGTTCAGTGCCGAGCCCCGCGCCAAAATCCATCCGCATGCCCTCGATTACGGTATACTATGCGTAGCTCCGGGCAAGGTCCGTGGCCTGCCCGAAGATTCGCATACGGATTCGCTTGTGCCGTCGTCTTACCCCATGTACAGTCACACCGAAACTGCAATCCCCACCCGCAGCAACAAGCCATCTGAGCAGGTCGGCCTGCGCCCACGCATAGCTTGAGCAGCGAAACCCCAAGCCGTCAAAACCTGACCTGGCTTGGCATTTTCATACTTGTAGGCGTGCCTGGTATCGCGCTGCATCTATCCGGCACCCACCTCGACCCGGTGGTCGCCGCCATCGTCTTCGGAATTGGGATCGGCGGCGGAGCATTCCTGCTCTCTTGGGCCGCAGAGGTCGCGCAGGTCGACATCTCGGCGTCTCTGGCGATCGCCGTACTGGCGCTGATCGCTATCCTTCCCGAATACACCATCGAGGCAATTCTCGCCTGGAAGGCTGGCGCGTCCTTCGATCCTGCGCTCGGCCTGGTCACCCCGGAAATGGAACTCGTAGCCGCCAACGTGACAGGCTCAAACCGGCTGCTGATAGGGCTCGGCTGGCCTGTGGTTATTTTGATTTTCTGGGCCAAGCGACGAGAGATATTAGACATGCGAGGGCAGGTTTCACTAGAACTGACGATGCTCATAGTGGCAACCGCCCTGACGTTCGTCATGTTCTTCATGGGGCAGCTCCACATCGCCCTGGCCATCCTGTTGGTCGCACTGTACCTCCTCTATCTCGCGATCAGCTCTACCAAAGAATCAGGCGAACCGGAGTTGATCGGAGTCGCAGCGATGATCGGGGCGATGTCGCTGGCCAGGCGCAGAACGGCGGTGGTCGGTCTTTTGGCGTTCGCTGCGACAGTGATCCTGGCTTCAGCGGAGCCTTTCGTCGAATCTCTTGTAGAGGTCGGAGGCGAACTGGGGATCGACGAATTCATCCTGCTTCAGTGGATAGCCCCCCTGGCCTCTGAGTCGCCCGAGATCATCGTGGCGACGCTGTTCGCCCTCCGATCCAATCCACAGGCCGGGCTAGCGACACTGATCTCTGCCGAGGTCAACCAGCTGACCGTTCTCATCGGCAGCATGGCCATCGTATTTAGCCTTTCGGCCGGGGAAGTCCTGAGCTTCCCTCTCGAATCCAGGCAGCTGACGGAATTCCTGCTCACATCCGCCGTCTCCACCTTTGCAATAGTGCTATTGGCGCCCAAGATGATTGGCTGGAGGGCGGGGGCCGTGTTATTGGGGCTCTTCCTGGTACATCTGCTATTCCCGAACGAGGAAGCACGACGCACCTTCACCTATGTCTATCTGGTTCTTACCCTGGCGCTGATCGTGTGGAACTGGAGGCAGTTGCCAGCCTGGGTGGGACGACCGGGGCTGCGCATGGGCGACAAGAACTAGGGGATTGGGGCTGGCGGCTTCTTACCTTCGCTCATGGTGAGCCTGTCGAACCACACCGCCGTGGCGGGATTATGGGCTCTTCACCCCAGGGTACAAGACCTGGAACGGTGTACCTAGCTGCGACGGCCCACGAGCGCTGTGACCAGCCCTTCGAGTGAGTCTCGCGCCGCATTTTGCTCCAGGTGGGCAAGGCTCTCCAGTGCAAGCCCCGTGTAGCGATCGGCGACCGCCGAGGCCTCATCCATCACAGAGGAATCCTGGCAAAGCTCGACAGCAGCGGCAAGAACCTCAGGATCGCCCGGCCTGCGGCACAGCGCGATAACCGCATTGTCCTCCGGGTTCCGCTCAATAGCGATAATGGCTGGCAGGGTCAGAACGCCTTGAGACAGGTCGTTCCCAACGGGCTTTCCGGCCTCCTCTGCAGACCCTTGGAAATCGAGAATGTCATCGGCAATCTGGAAGGCCATCCCCAGATTGTAGCCGTAGTCGTTGAGGGCCAACACCTGGTCGTCAGAGGCCCCGCTGAGAACCGCCCCCGACTCCGACGAGGTTCGGAAAAGGGACGCGGTCTTGCCGTAGATGCGCTTGAGGTAATCTTCCCGAGTGCCCCGATAGTTGTAAGACCCGGCCATTTCGTCCAACTCCCCGCTGGACAGCTCCCTGATGGTCTCGGAGAACCGCCGGATCACTCGCACATTCTCCGTATCACATACGAACACGGCGGATGTGGCGAATATGAAATCGCCCACTAGCACGGCGGCGTTGCGTCCCCAGATACTCCCTACCGTGGCCTTGCCACGCCTGACCACCGCGTTGTCTACGGTGTCGTCGTGGACAAGGGACGCCAGGTGAAGCAGCTCAACAGCGACCGCCATCGTCTCGGCCCTCGTGCCGTCGTTGGCATGGAATCCGGATGACAGCAGCGTTATCGCTGGTCTTATGCCTTTCCCGGTCGTGTCCAGGACGTGGTCCAGCAGTTCGGCAAGGAAAGGGGATTGATCGTCCGCCAGCTCCAACAGCCGTGCACGGACCCGTAGAAGCTGGTCGGCCACCGGGGCAAAGGCATCGAGGACGCCGTTGGAGGTCTTTTTGGTAGCAGCGCTATCCAGGGCTCCCTGCCTGGACGTTGCCTCAGTGCGCATTTAGCTTTATCTCCACTCCGGGGCACAATCGCCCCCCTGGACACGGTATCGAGTCAGGTCCCGATGCGATCAGTTTCCTTCTGAACAATGTCGTCGTCCAGCTTCACGAAAAGGGGCTTGGGTTCGCCAAGCGCCTGTCCTGGCCGCACCGTGTCCCGGTCCCAGGTCCATCCCTGGTCCTCCGCACTGCCATCAAAGCCCAGCATCTTGTGCAGCTTCTCTGAGCTGAACGGCAAGTATGGATTCAGGGCGGTCTTGAGGCAATTGATGACCGATAGCCCAACCCACAGCGTGGTCGCCCCGTCCTCACGGTCAGTCTTGAGAGCCTTCCAGGGGGCCTTCTGGTCGAGGTAGACATTGCATGATCGGGCCAGGGTCATCGCGGACTCGAGCCCGGCTCGGAATCGACACGCCTCGATGTTGCGCCCGGCCTCGTCCAGTCGCTCGGCGGCCTCCGTGAGCAACGCCAGGGCCGCGGGGTCCAGTTCGCCAGGCTGGGGAACCTTCCCGTCAAAATTGCGGTATGACATGGTCATCACTCGATGAACCAGATTGCCATAGGTCGCCACGAGTTCGTCATTGTTCCGCCGGAGGTACTCGCCCCACGAGAAGTCGGAGTCGCTCGTCTCAGGCATGGTCGCCGCAAGCACGTACCGGAGCGGATCCGGCTCGTATCGTTCCAGGTAGTCCGGGAGCCAGACCGCCCAGTTTCGGCTCGTGGATAACTGCTTGCCGTCGTAGTTGAGGAACTCATTCGCCGGGACGTTGTGGGGCAGGTTCAGGTCACCATGACCCATCAGCATCGCGGGCCATATCACCGTGTGGAACGGGATGTTGTCCTTGCCCATAAAGTAGTAGGACTTGGACTCCCCTTCCCAAAAATCCTTCCAGCGCTCCGGCTGTCCGATCTCTTTTGCCCACTGCTTGGACGCGGAGAGATAGCCGATCACGGCCTCAAACCACACGTAGAGCCGCTTGCCGTCGTACCCATCAAGGGGGAGCGGCACGCCCCACTCGATATCTCTGGTGATTGCGCGATCGTGCAACCCGCCTTCGAGGTATCCAATCGAAAAATTGCGGACGTTGGGCTTCCACTCCTCGTGGCTTCGAACCCAATCTAGTAGCTGGCCTTCGAAGGCGCTGAGCTTGACGAAAAAGTGCTCAGTCTCTCTGATAATCGGCTCGTTGCCGCACAACTTGCACTTCATTTCGACCAGCTCGTGGGGATCCAGCGTACGACCGCAATTGTCGCACTGGTCACCCCTCGCACCGTCGAACCCACAGTGGGGACACTTGCCGTCGACGTACCGATCGGCCAGAAAGCGATTGTCGGTCTCGCAGAAGGGCTGCAACATCGTGTCGATGTAGATGTAGCCGTTCTCTTTCAGCTTGAGGAATATCTCTTGGGCAACAGTGAAGTGGTTATCAGTGTGGGTCGAGGTGAACAGGTCGAAGGAGATGCCGAGCCCCTTCCAGCCTTCAACGAATTCGGAGTGGTAACCCCCGAATACGTCTTCCGCAGGCACCCCACGCTTCTCAGCTTCGAGGGTCACAGGTGTCCCGTGGGAGTCGCTGCCGGAAACCATCAACACATCGTTGCCCGCCATCCTATGGTAGCGCGCAAAGATATCGGCGGGGATGTACGCGCCTGCTACCTGGCCCACGTGAATGGAGCCGTTGGCATAGGGCCACGCTACTGCAACGAGGATGCGTTCAGACATGGTTTTTCGTACCTTGGGCGTATCTGGACCTAAGAGTGAATAGTAACATATGCGGCCTATCGCCCGGCCCCTCGGACAGGCGCAACACCACCCAAAGTAGACGAGTCTACACCAGCAGGTGCCCAGGGTGTTCGGCCCAAAGGACAGGTCACAGCCCCGCCTAACTTAGCGTGTGCAGCACCCATAGCTCGTAGACACGTTTTTTTGGCAGGCCCGTGGCAGCGGCAACCAGGGCCACTGAGTCTTTGGCACGGGCTCCCCTTGCCCGCAACTCCTCCAGCAGTGGAATTGCGGTGGACTCCGGCCTTGAAGTGGTCTCGACCGAATCTCCTGCACCCTCAACTACTATGCAAAACTCGCCCCTTGGCTCTCGAAAATGTTCCTGTGCCGCTGAGACGCTGCCTCTAAAAATTTCTTCGTAGAGCTTGGTCAGTTCCCGGCAAACCACAACATTACGGTCACCCAGCACCTCGAGCAGATCCTCCAGGCTACTGAGCAGTCTGTGAGGTGCTTCGAGCAGGACGATAAGACCCTTGGAACCCATGACCGCGCCGAGGGCACGTTTTCTCTCACCACGCCGCCGGGGCAAGAATCCCATGTGAACGAATCCGTCACCCGCAATGCCTGAGACGGAGACCGCAGCCGTGATAGACGACGGCCCTGGCACCGGCACTACTGAAAATCCAGCCTCGCTCGCCGCCGACACGAGATCTGCGCCCGGGTCGTTGACCCCGGGTGTACCAGCGTCCGACACAAGTGCTATGTCTTTTTCGGCTAACTCCTCGACGAGTCGTGCGGTCTTGGTACGTTTGTTGTGCTCGTTGTAGCTGGTCACTGGGGTGGAGATACCGTGCCCCTCCAGCAGTCTGCGCGTCACACGAGTGTCCTCAGCGGCGATCAGGCCAGCCTCCTGCAAAATGCGCAGGGCCCGGAGTGTGATGTCTTCCAGGTTGCCTATGGGTGTGGATACAACGTAGAGGACTGGCAACGGCACTCCGAGTGGGGCAGATGGCGCTATTCTAGCAGTACCGTGCCCCAGGGGCGTGCTACCATCTCACCAATCGCCCACAAGGGCCAGTCGAACCACAGATCCGAAGGAGACGCCGACGATGGACCTCTACCTCGACCATATGCTCATTGGCGTTCGCGATCTTAGCCAGGCGGCCCGCGATTACAACAAGCTGGGATTCAAGGTGACCCCCGAAGGCAGGCATCCGGGGCGAGGAACCCACAACCGGCTGGTGGTGTTCGGGCCTGAGTACCTCGAGCTGATCTCGATCCACGACTCGTCACAAGGTCTGTTCAGGCCCAACCTGGCCCCATTTCTGGAATCACGCGAGGGGCTGTTCATATTTGCGATGGGGACCTTTGACATCGACGCAATCTATGCAGAGATGCAGGCCCGCGGGGTCGCAACTAAGACGCCGGAGGCAGGGTCACGCCACGCTGAGGATGGCTCAACGGCCTACTCCTGGACGCAGATGGAGATCGACGAGGATGCGGCCCCGGGTAGCCAGACCTTTGCCATACAACACAACGACTCTTTCGACGGCAGGTACCCGGATCCGCCCAACGCCTCGGACCACCCCAATGGCGTCACGGGCATCCACCACCTGGCACTGGCGGTCAACGACGCCGATGCGGCAGCACAGGCCTGGACGCGGGCATTCGGAATGGCGTCGATATCCCAGGTGCCGGACACTCCGGCGACTCGACGAGTTCGGCTAGATTTCGGCAACTGCGCGCTCGACATGATGTCGCCCCTGGGACCCGGACCGCTGGCCGATTTCCTGGAGCGTCACGGCGAGGCACCCTACCACCTGGCATTTGAGGTCGCGGATCTGCACGCCACGAGTCGGTTTATGGACGACCAAGGGGTGACCATGGGCGCAATAAGTGAGGACTCGGACGGAGCCGGGCTTGATCTGGACGCAAGCCTGGCTAGCGGGGTTCCGATTCGGCTGATTCAGCAGAACTAGGAGCGCAAAGGGCGCGGATGGGCCGCGCCCTTATTATTTCTTGACGATGCGATTCTCGCGTCGCGACCATGTGTTCTTGAGGTATGGGAACGCGTCCAGCAGCCTCTGAAGCGTGCGATGGGGAGAATCGCTCAGCTTGGAAGCCCCTAGAACTTTCGCCGCGTCGTTCGCCGCCGTAGTGCCAGAGAACGACTGGCCCGGGGTCGAGGCCCTCTTGGCCCAGGCCGCATCAATCTCAGGACCCACCGTCTGTGAATCGGATCCCGACTCGGGATTTTCGACTTGAGCAGCCATCGGCGCGGGGACGGGCTCCGGAGGCTGGGCAGCCACCTGAGGCACGTCAGGGCTTGGCACAGGGGCTGGCCTCGAGGAAGGCGACCTGGAGGATCGGGACCTGGATGGCGCGGCACGCCTTGGCGCCGGGCCAGAGGCCTCCCCCAACTCGACCTCTACGTCCCCAGGGCCCCTTGGCCTGGTAGCGTTGACCTCGCTCTGGGCCTCCAGGTAGCGGGTGAACGTCGAGAATCCCAGGGCACGGTAGTCGAAGCTGGGGTCTAGGCGCTGCAACGTCTCATGCAGCCTGCTGCCGGTGACCCGCCCCTGGTCGTCCATGGTCACCTTTACCGCCCTCACGAGCAGGCTCTCGGTCTTGACCTCGGCTGGCACGGATGCCCCCTCTCGCGAACGATCGTGCTGGTCGAGATAGAAATACCTGTCGCATGACGTGACCAGGGTCCGGGAAACGGCCGCCGACCGCCCAGCCCCTATGACCGTCTTTCCTGCCGCTCGTAGCTTGCTTACCAGCGGCACAAAATCCGTGTCTGACGACACGATGACGAACGTATCCACCGGTGACAAGTACATGAGCTCGATGGCGTCGATGGCCAACCGTATGTCGCTTGAATTCTTTCCCGAGACGGAGTGAAAAAGGTGTATCGGCTCTATGCCGAGCTCCAATAGCTGATCCCGTTGCTGGCTCTGGTCCCGTTTGCCAGTCGCCGCCGACCAGTCGGCATATGCTCTTCTGATTGTGATGCGGCCCAAGTCCGATAGCTGGTCGAAGAGCCATCTGACAGACCCCAGCCCCACATTCTCGAAGTCTATTAAGACCGCAACTTGGCCGTCTCTCGTTCTATCCGTATTCATTCCTAATTATCCTTTTGGCGCTCGGGCTATCAAGTAGCCTGCGCCGCGTTACTATTGTCTTATGTTGTGTTGGGTTGGAGGTAAATCCCGTGATAGGACTACGAGAGGTCGTTTCCCTCCGCGGATGCGTCCACAGTCAGCGCGCTAGGGCTCACCGACTTGGCGCGTACGGCATTTTAGGCGATCGCCCCGAGGCGATCGCCGCCCAAGACATGAAGGTGGAGGTGGTCAACCATCTGGCCGGAGTCGTCTCCCTGGTTGATGCTAAGGCGGTACCCGCTCTTCGAGATGCCTTCGCGCGACACCATCTGCGCGGCGGCCTGGAACATGGCGCCGACCATCCCGTGTCGATCGGGCGTCAAACCATCAAGATGAGTAAAGTGCTCGTTCGGGATCACCAGTAGGTGGACCGGAGCCGCAGGTGCGATGTCCCGAATCACAAAACACACGTCATCGCGGTACAGTATGTCGCTGGGGATTTCGCCCGCAGCAATCTTGCAGAAAATACAGTCTTGGCCCACACGGACCTCCCCCCTAGCCGTTAGGCAGGGTGCTGGAGCAGCTCTACCCTGGCGCCACCCGGAGCCTTGATGAAGGCTATTCGGAGTCCGCCGGGCTGATCGGATGGCCCTTCGAGAAGCTGGGCGCCCAGCCCCGCGAGGCGGGCTATCTCGGCATCTATGTCATCGACCTTGATCCCGAAATGCTCCAAACCCCAGTGGGCACTGGCATCCGTGTCGCCCATACGCTCGTCGGTCCGAGCCCCCGAGATGTTGATAATGGAGCCGTCGGTTGTCTGGCACCGAACAAAGCGGTCTCCGGTGCCCCGTACAAAGTCTTTCTCTATTGTGAAGTTGAAGGCCCTCACATACCAGTCGGCCACCGCTCCGGGGTCAACCGCCTTCAAATGCACATGGTCAAATTCGTAAGCCATTCAGATCCTCCAATGCGGTCGGCGGTCGTCCGTCCCTGCACAATTATATCGTTCCATCAGAAAAACGCTGTGTGTTCCGTGTCGAAGGCTAGGGTATAGCTGTTCAGGTGTCAAGAAACCGCAACCCTAGAAGGCGTACGGGGCGCAATGCCTATGCCGAGCGAACTAAACGCGCTTTACCGCGAGCATGGCCGCGGTAAAGCGTCCGGCAGGATGTTTTGGTAGTCGTCGGTCGAGTGAGACCGATCTAGACGTAAAGGTTCGCGAGCCGCCCTTCTTTGAGGCGACCGTCAAGGTGCTTGTTGATCTTGTCGAGCATCTCGAAGTCTTTCATATGGGAAACGAAGGTCATGGCCGTGCCGTGGCGCCCCATCCTGGCGGTGCGACCAACCCGGTGGACATACTCTTCGAGATTTTCTGGCATGTCATAGTTGATGACGTGGGACACTGCAGGTATGTCCAGGCCCCTTGCCGCCACATTGGTCGCGACCAGTAGCCTCAAGTTCTTTTCGCGGAACCGCACCATCACCTTGTCTCGCTTGCCTTGGACCATATCGCTATGAATGCCACGCGCATCGTAGCCCCTCTTAACAAGGTGGTCCACAAGCTTGTCAACACCAACCTTGGTGCGCCTAAAAATCAGGGCCTGCGTAATGAGATCCGGCTCCTCCAGCAGCCCTTCAAGGGCCCTCTTGCAATCCTGGGCAGCCACCTCATAGTAGAACTGCTCCACCCCCTCCACGGGAGCGGCGTCCTCGCCCACACGAACCCATTCAGGGTTTTGCAGGTAACGGGAGGCAAGTCGGCGTATCTGTTGTGGCATCGTCGCGGAGAAGAGAAGTGTCTGACGGGAGTTTGGGGTCGTTCGAAGGATTCGCGCGATGTCTTCGGCGAAGCCTATGTCTAGCATCTGGTCCGCTTCATCCAAGACTGCGGCCCTGATATTGCCCAGGTCGAGCGTTCGACGCGACATGTGATCCATCAGACGGCCTGGGGTCGCCACGACGACATGCACCCCTGCGTCCAACGCATCAAGCTGGTGGCGCATCTGCTGACCACCGAAGATCGCAGCTATCCTGACCCCGCGATGACGCCCAAGGCTGGTAAGCTCTGCGGCCACCTGCATAGCGAGCTCGCGAGTCGGCACCAGTACCAGGCCCTGAACCTCACGAGAAGTCGGATCCGACATTTCTACAAGAGGAATGCCGAAGGCGGACGTCTTTCCTGTGCCCGTTTGGGCCTGTCCAACAACATCACGTCCCTCTCGCAGGAGGCGGATGACCGCATCCTGTATAGGTGTGGGACCGGTGTAGCCCATCTCCGCAAGCGCCCGGTCCACCTCCGGCGAAACCTCAATTCCGCCAAAAAGTCCGGTACCTACCCAGTCCGGGTCAAGTCTAATCTGATCGCGGCTTCCGTTGTTCTGCGGGCCAGATTGTGAGGCACCGTTTCGACCACTGTTGGACTGAGGTCGAGTGTCGCGAGGGCGGTCACGCTGTGGCCCTGTGTTGTCTCGTCGGCCACGCGGTGGTCCCGCGTCTCGACCACCTTCTCGCCGCGGTCCAGCGTTGCCGCCTCGTCCACCCTGGGGTCCACCACCACCGCCACCACGACTACGCGGTGGTCCGGAATCGCCGCCTCGGCCGCGCGATGGTCCCGCGTTGCCACTACGACTGCGTTGAGAGTCTGAATTGCCGCCTCGGTCGCGCTGAGGTCCAGCGTCGCCATTGCGGTTATCGTCGGGGCGACGCCCTCTATCGGGCGGCGGTCTTCGCGAAGAATCGGAAGGACGGTCGGAGCCAGAGGTTTCGGTTCGCTGTCTGGGTTCCGGGCGGGTTTCGGGCCTCGCGGAAGGTGATGCAGGCGGTGGCTCAACGGCAGCTACTTGCTGCGATGACGACTCGTTTTCTGGTTTGTTGACTAGTTTGTTGATTTTATGACGAACTGAGCGAAAAATGAAGACACACTCCGGGCGAGAAGATTGGCGGATAGCATCGTAACCGTGGGTGCAAAACCTGGCGGTGAGGGTGCGGGGATCGCCGAAAATGGAACCAACTGAATATTCAAACTGCTCGTTAGTTTAGCATGGGCGGCATGGCTTCGTCAAAGCAACGCTACGCCTGTACCGTCAAAGAGAGTCGCCGTTCCTTGGGAAATGGTCCTCACAGTACAACGCCCTTTGCGTCAGTAGCTTCACATGGGTCGCCGATACACCGCACCTGGTGACCGAGTCACTCAGCAGATCGCCTACGTAGTCGCACGCGGCCTCTCCATTGATCGACACGAATTGCAACGACTGCTCAGAGGGATAGCCATCGAGACTCTCCTCTGATTCCTGCCTCTCATCACGCTGGTGTGGCTCACACAGGTGGTCTTCGGTCGTCGAGTCTACAGACGCGCGAGTAGCCGGACGCTCGCAAGCGGCGAACGGATCAAACATATCGTCAGGGTCCATTGAGTCATCAAGAGTTCCCTCGGGGTCTGGCAGCCACTCGCACCTCAGCGCAGTGGCGCCCTTCTCAAGCGGCTCCCCTCAGGACTCCGATTCGACACAGTACTCACACATCTCGTTCCCCTTGAGCCCAGCCTGCCACAACTGGTACAACGGCGGCATCGTTTCGCCGATCACACTGGACAATCAATACAATAGTGGGCTTTTATTCCTGATTCCACCCCGGGAACCTGATAGAGGCTAGCTGATTCGATGTCCAACGTCTGCCTCAAGCGCTCAGAGAGGTCGGCGGCCCGCATACCCCGCTGCTATGTCATGCCAGAATTCAATTTCGGACTCGCCCTCGAGCCAGCAAAGATACACCTGCCGCCCGTCCTTGTTGTGGGGGAAGTCAACCAGGCCGGGCTCGACGCCCTTGACGAGAATGCCGTGATCGAGGATTTCCGATACCGCCGCGTCTATCTCACTGGAGACCTCTCGGAGAGCACGTTGCAGCCGCCCCAGCTGCGCTTGTGAGCTGCCGCCGCCATTGCCATTGATACTGCTTGAAAGCTCTTTAATCGCGGCGTCGAGCTGCTTGGCCCGAGAGCGCGGCAGCTCCAACGTACGGAAAGTCGCCACCAGCCAGGGCACTAGTTCGCGGGCCTCTTCCAGCGTGAACTCGCGTTCGGTCATGTTCCCCTCTAGCTGATATCGATCATGGTCAAGTTGTGTCCTCAACCGTGAATCTCGCCCGCCCATGTTACGGAACAGAGAGAGATTAGGGAATAATTAATGGTTGAGGGACCATTCTGCGATACCGCAATTTAGAACTCCTCCCGGAAAGGAAACGGGGCTGCGCGTACGCGAAATCTGATTGACTGGTCATAGGCCTCGTGTTACCGTTGAGGCTCTCAAAAAGCTCTATACCCCACATGCAATGAAGGGGAGTAGTAGCGGTTTCGGTGCGATAGAGAACGGGGCTTGGTGGAATCCCGGCGCACGACAGAACCGTGAACTCGCCCCGGAGCAGCCAGCCCGAATTCAGTAAGGTTGGACGGTCAGCCCCGTTACGGCTCCGAGTGGTCCCGGCGACGCCGGGGCAATTCAGGGTGGTACCGCGGGGTGCCGTGTCAGAATCGCAATATCCCGTCCCTGTCCAGGGGCGGGTTTTTTTGTGCTCCGCACGCTGGGTGGGCGGTGCCGGTGCACACGCGGAGACGGCACACCCTGAGGTGGTGTGCATCCGTTTCTGACGGGGTGTGCAGAGGGGCTGAGGCCCTCTGCCGGGAGCCTGAGGGCGTCCCTCAGGGAAATATCTTATTTTTTTCTTGGCCAAGGCGATAGCTCCAACAAAGAGGAGAGCAACAGATGGCTACACAGATGGTGCGAGCAGCGCACACTAGCTACGAGCCGCAGGCGATCGAGAGGAAGTGGCAGGACCGCTGGGAAGCCGACAAGACGTTCCGTACGTCTGACGACGACCCGCGCCCCAAGTGGTACGAACTCACGATGTACCCCTACCCCTCCGGCGACCTCCACATCGGTCACTGGTACGTACTGTCGGGCGCCGATGTCCACGCACGCCTCAAGCGGATGCAGGGCTTCAATGTGCTGCATCCCATGGGCTTTGACGCCTTCGGGCTCAACGCGGAGAACGCCGCCATCGAACGTGGCATCCACCCCTACACATGGACGATGGACAACATGGCCAAGATGCGAGGCCAGCTCCGCTCCATCGGCCCGATGTACGACTGGGACCGCGAGGTGGTCACCTGCACGCCGGATTACTACCGCTGGAACCAGTGGATATTCCTCCAGTTCTATCGGAAGGGGCTGGCCTATCGGGGCTTCGCGCCAGTCAACTGGTGCCCGTCGTGCAAGACAGTCCTCGCCAACGAGCAGGTCGTCGACGGCCTATGTGAGCGATGCGATACGCCAGTCATCCAGCGGGACATGAACCAGTGGTTCTTCCGCATAACCGAGTACGCAGACGAACTTCTCGATCAGTCGAAAATGGACTGGCCAGAGAAGATCAACACGATGCAGACAAACTGGATCGGGCGTAGCGAGGGTGTCGAAATCGAGTTCGACATCTCCGAGTACGGGCTCGATCAGGCCTCGGTAAAGACCTTCACCACCCGAATCGACACCATATTCGGCGTGACATTCGTGGTGCTAGCGCCCGAACACCCCCTGGTGGACGTGCTCACGACCGAGGAGCACCGTGACGAGGTCGCCGCGTACATCGAGCAGGCTCGGCACCAGACCGATATTGAACGGCTTTCCACCGAGAAGGAAAAGACCGGTATCACAACCGGATCCTTCTGCATCAACCAGGTCAACGGCGAACGCGTACCCATCCTGGTGGCCGACTACGTGCTGGCGACCTATGGCACCGGCGTTGTTATGGGGGTCCCCGCCCACGATCAGCGAGACTTCGAGTTCGCACAAAAATACGGCCTGCCTGTCAAGGTCGTCATATCGCCGCCTGACGGGGGCGATGACACCCTCTCAGAGGCGTACACAGACGAGGGTGTCCAGGTCAATTCCGGGAAATTCGACGGCCTCCCCAGCAGCGAAGGCATGGAAAAGATCGCGAACCATGTCGAGGAGCAGGGCTGGGGCCAGCGCTCCGTCAACTATCGGCTCAGAGACTGGCTCGTCTCCAGACAGCGCTACTGGGGCACGCCAATTCCCATCATCTACTGCGACGATTGCGGCGCAGTGCCGGTCCCCGAGAAGGACCTGCCCGTGGTGCTGCCCGAGGACGCCGAGTTCCTGCCGACCGGCGACTCGCCGCTCGCACTCCACCAGGGCTTCCTGAACGTGCCCTGTCCCGACTGCGGCAAGCCGTCAAAACGCGAAACCGACACGATGGACACGTTCGTGGACTCGTCATGGTACTTCCTCAGGTACACGAGCCCCAACTATTCAGAGGCTGCATTCGACCCCGAAGCGGCTGCAAAATGGGTTCCGGTCGACCAGTACACTGGCGGCGTAGAACACGCTGTCATGCACCTGCTCTATGCCAGGTTCTTCGTCAAGGCCCTCAGGGACCTGGGACTGCTCTCATTCGACGAGCCATTCAAGCGCTTGTTCAACCAGGGCACGATCATTTCCGGGCACGAGAAGATGAGCAAGTCGAGGGGCAACGTCGTCGCCCCGGATGATTTCGTAAAGCGCGTCGGAGCCGACGCCATGCGCTGCTACCTGATGTTCCTGGGACCGTGGGACCAGGGCGGCGAGTGGAACGACTCGGGCCTGAACGGGATGTTCCGCTGGACGAACCGCGTGTGGGAGTTGGCGCACCGAGATCCGGCGGCATTAAAGGGCGCGACCATCGACGAAGGGTCGGCGCGGGATCTGACCAGGCTCGTCCACCAGACTATCCGCAAGGTGTCCGACGACCTGGAGAAGTTCAAGTACAACACGGCCATCGCGGCGCTCATGGAGTACACGAATTCGATGGCTCGCACCTGGAAGCGGGCGGACGTCTCTTCCGAGACCTGGGAACAGGCCACCGAAACACTGCTGCTGCTCATGGCTCCACTGGCGCCACATATCACGGAGGAGCTATGGGAGCGTGCTGGCCATTCGGACAGCATCCACAACCAGACGCTCCCCGAATGGGACCCTGAGATAGCCGCCGAAGACGAAATCACGCTGGTCGTACAGGTCAACGGCCGCCTCCGCGACCGAATCCAGGTCCCGGCCTCCATTGAGGAGGACGCGGCGAAGCAGGCGGCAATCGGTTCTGAGAAGGTCATGGTCCACACCGAGGGCAAGACAACCGTCAAGGTGATCTACGTCCCGGGCCGCCTGGTCAATATCGTGGTGCGATAGAACCTAGTTCTGCGAGACCAGTCGCGGCGTATGTTCAGTGGAACTCTGGCCCGAAAAAACGGAAAGCGCGGTATACATCGTTACGGCAGTAATCGCGGTGGCCGGAGCGATGGTAGTCCCAAGGTTCATGCCGACCCACGACGTCGACCTGTCCGTCGCTGATGCGCCGGTGATCACCCTAAAGGCATCCCCGGCAGGAGCGGTCCCCGCACCGGTCCCAGTCCGCATCGACGAGGCCTAGGCGCGCAGCGTCCTGACCTGACTAAGAAGGCCCGGCTCGCGAACACGAGCCGGGCCTTTTCAATTGTTCGACAAGGGCGAGCGTTGTGGGTGAGCCTGTCGAACCACCGTCAAAAGGACCGCACCACCGCGCCCAACCATCACAAGACATCTGACATATAATACCCAGGCCCATCAATCCAAGCGCACGCGGCACGAGTCAAACGTGCCACAGTTAGGACAAGACATGAAATTCAAGATAACGGTTCTGCCCGGTGACGGCGTCGGCCCCGAGGTCATTGCCGAGGCGCTCAAGGTGATGGATGCGGCCGGTGCTCGCCACGGCCACGAGTTCGACCTGACCTACGGCAAGATCGGCGGCATCGCGATCGACGAATTCGGCACGGCGCTGCCCGACGAGACGGCGGAGATGTTCGACGGCGCAGACGCCATCCTGTTCGGCGCTGTCGGCGGACCTAAGTGGGACGATACCCGAGCTGCAGTCCGCCCCGAGGACGCCATCCTCGCCATGCGCAAGAACCTGGACGCCTTCGCCAACCTGCGACCGGTCAAGGTCTACCCATCGCTCATAAACTCCAGCCCAGTCAAGCCCCACCTGCTCGAAGGGGTCGACATCATGGTTGTACGGGAGCTGACCTCCGGCCTCTATTTCGGCAGCCCAAAGAAGGTATGGAACACATCCCGCGGCCGTCGCGGCGTTGACACACTGAAGTACACCGAAAAAGAGATCGTGCGCATCCTGAGGGTAGGATTCGAGTTGGCCCAGAGCCGACGCAAGCTGCTCACGTCGATGGACAAGGCCAACGTCCTGGCGTCGGGCCGGCTATGGCGCGAGATCGCCACGGAGATGAGCGAAGAGTATCCGGACGTGGAGCTGGAGCACATATACGCCGACAACCTGGCGATGCAGATCATTCGCGACCCGCAACACTACGACGTGATCGTCGGAGAGAACACGTTCGGCGACATCATCTCGGACGAGGCTGCGGTGCTGGCCGGCTCCCTGGGCATGTTGCCCAGCGCTAGCCTGGCGGGCACCCCGAAACGCGGCGGCGTAGGCGGCGGCGGCTCCGTCCCGGCGCTATACGAGCCCATCCACGGCTCGGCCCCGGACATCGTTGGCCAGGGCATCGCCAACCCGATCGGTACCATCCTGAGCATGTCGATGATGCTGCGCCACTCCCTGGGCCTGGACGACGCTGCGGATGCAGTTGAGCGCTCTGTTGAAGGCGTGCTGGATGAAGGCTACCGCACCCCGGACATAGCGAGCGGCGACGGTAACCTCGTGGACACGACCACGATGGGCGATGTCATCGCCGGGGGCGTGTAGGCTCGGCGTACCGCGTCGCCAGGACAAAAGAAGAGAAATAGAGTTTTTCTGAGGGACACCCTCAGGCTCCCGGCATAGGGGCTCTGCCCCTATGCACACCCCGTCACAATGCGGTCGAATGGTGAGTACCTCCCCATGATAGTGCGCCTGTGAATTTGCCGGGTTCTATATGGAGAACCCTGGTTGATGGTCCGACGCGTTGACCGGCAAGAAGGTGAGCGCCTGGGGTGGCACTCTGCTGAAGAATGCGGCTCGCGCTCCGGCGATGCAGTACCGCGATTTCCGACTGCTCGTGACGGCCTCGCTGTTCGACGGCATGGCATTCATCGGGGAAAGCGTCATCCTGGGGTGGGTAATCCTGGAGATGACCGACTCGCCATTCATGGTGGGCGTGGCGATGAGCATCCGGCACGCCCCGGCATTCTTCCTGGGGTTGGTGGCAGGAACGATTGCCGACATCGTCGATCGGCGCAAACTCATGTGGTCGCTGAATATGGTGTCTGCGCTGGTCGCACTGGGAATGGCTGTTTTGCTGATATCCGGAGAGGCCAAGCTCTGGCAGCTGCTTCTCTTGCCCGCGATAGGCGGGAGTATCGCCACAACCTCCATGACCACCCGCCAGAGCTTCGTCTACGACGTGCTTGGCCGACAGAACGCCCTTTCTGGTCTGGCATACATTGCCCTTGCCACGCGCACCGGGGGCATGGTTGGGGCGCTGATCGTTGGCGGCATCCTTGCCAAATACGGGCCTGGCGCAGGCTATTTCGTCCTGTCCGGCGGGTATCTGGTATCCACACTCATGCTGACGCTGATTCGCTCTCGCGGCCAGGCGGCCCCAGCGGGCGGCCCCAGCATGCTGAGAGGGCTGCTGGAGTTCTGGACAGAGCTGAGACACAACCGCACAGTCTCGACTCTGGTGGTGATCGTCGTTCTTGTGGAGTTTTTCGGGTTCACAACCCAGACCTTGATGCCAAGCCTCGCCCGAGATGTGCTGGACATCGGACCCGGAGGGCTGGGCGTCCTGAGCGCGTTCCGTTCCGGCGGGGGAATGCTGGCCATTGCGGTGGTATCCACATTCGGCGAGATACGCCGTCAGGGCCTCGCATTCATCGCTGTGATCCAGGTGTTTGGTGCGGCGCTGGTGGTCCTTGGGTTCGCGTCCAACATCTATATAACAGTGATCGCAATAGTCATCATGAGCGGCATGATGGCGCTGTCCGACCTGTTCTCCCAGGCCCTCATGCAGAGGCTGGTCCCGAACGAGCTAAGGGGCAGGGCGATGGGTGCGTGGTCTACGGCAGTCGGTACGGCGCCCATAGGTAGCTTGGAGATTGGAGCACTGGCATCATTCTTCGGGATCACAGTGGCGTTTGTGTTCCACGGCGCCGGATTGATCGCCGTATCGGTCCTAGCCCTGGCCGCCTTCGGCAGGCTGAGACGGGTCTGACCCGAGGCTGCCGGTCCATCATCAGGTCTGGATCAGACGCCAGCTTTCGTGCATACCCAGCCCCGCCCAACTAAGCGTCCGCAGCACTTAGCCCGAGGATGATGTCCCACTCCGCTTTTGTGATGGGGTGGATCGAGATGCGGGGCCTCTTGAATAGCGAGCAGTTCTCCAGGCCCGGCGTGACCTTTATCTGGGGCAGCGTGACGGGATTCGGCAGCTCCGCCTCGCCCTTGATATCCACCATAAACCAGAGGTTTTTTTCGGGCGTGCTCTTGGGGTCGGGGTGTTCTGACTCCGGGTCCCATGCCGTATCGTCTGGGTAGCCTTCCCGCACCACGACCGCCGTCCCAACCACAGCGATTGGCTCGGCGTTTGAGTGGTAGAAAAACACCCCGTCGCCGACCTTGACCTCGTCGCGCAGGAAATTGCGCGCTTGGTAATTTCGAACCCCGTCCCACTCGGCAGTCTGACCCTCCTCGGCCATCAGGTCCGAAAAGGAGTACGCGGTCGGCTCCGACTTGAAAAGCCAGTACCCTCGCTCTGCCATGGAAACACCCTCCGTATTCAGTCAGCTTGCGATGCCAGCCCAGTTTATCACCACCGGCCCGAAACGTATTGACCGGCGAGCCTTTCGCGAATACGATGGCGTGAAATTTGTGATGACAGGAGAAGCAAGATGCCGAATGATCTGCCGAAGCGGGCGCGAGCGGTCATCATAGGTGGCGGCATTGTCGGCTATAGCGTCGCGTACCACCTGACCCAGCTCGGATTGAAGGATGTCGTGCTGCTGGAGCAGTTCACGATGGCCGCCGGTACGACCGGCCATGGGGCCGGCCTGGTCACGCAGTTGCGCCACACCCGGGCGCTCACGGACCTATCGCGCTACGCCGCCGACCTCTACTCCAGGCTCGAGGCGGAGACGGGCCAGCCCACCGGATTCAAGCAGACCGGCAGCATCACAGTGGCCCGAACACAGGGCCGTGCGGACGAGATCAAACGGACCATCTCCATGGCCAAAGGCTTCGGCGTGGAGATTCATGGCATCAGTCCACGTGAGGCCGGCGAACTGTGGCCCCTAATGAACACCGACGACGTCGTCGGTGCGATGTGGGTCCCCAAGGACGGACAGACGACCCCGGACGCGACGACGATGGCCATGGGCATTGGCGCCACCCGGCGAGGAGCCACCATCCTGGACAACGTGACGGTCACCGGTATCCAGCGCGAAGGTGGCACAGTCACAAGGGTGAACACATCTCGCGGCGACATCGAGTGCGAGATTGTCGTGAACTGCGCAGGCATGTGGGCCCGGGAGATCGGCCTGATGGCAGGCGTAGCTGTGCCCCTCCACGCCGCTGAGCACGCCTATCTGGTCACCCGCCCGATGGAGGGCGTCACACCCGACATGCCCTCACTACGCGACCCCGACGGCTACATCTACTTCCGACGCGACATCGAGGACCAGGGCGGCATGCTGATGGGAGGCTTCGAGCCCGTAGCCCAGCCCTGGGGCATGGGCGGCATCCCAGATCACTTCGCCTTCGGACGCATCGATGCCAATATGGACCGCTACGGCGTGTTCGTCGAGAACGCTTTGCAGCGCGCACCCACGATGGCCGATGTCGATGTGCTGCGCTGGGTCGTAGGCCCAGAGAGCTTTACGCCCGACAACCGGTACATCATGGGCGAGGCACCGGAACTACGGAATTTCTACGTGGCCGCAGGACTGAACTCCAGCGGCATCGCCGGCGCGGCCGGAGCGGGCAAGGCCGTCGCGGAATGGATCGTCGAGGGCCACCCGCAAATGGACCTATCAGAGGTGGACATCAGGCGCTTCCACGGCTTCGAGAACGGGTCAAAGTACCTGTACGACCGCACCGTGGAGGGCCTTGGCCTGCTATACGCCACACACTGGCCGAAACGACAGCCCGAGACGGCCCGCATGGCTAGACAGTCGCCGCTGCACGACCGCCTCACCGCCGCGGGCGCAGCTTTCGGAGAGCTGCGCGGCTGGGAACGACCGAACTGGTTCGCGCCGGAGGGAGTTGAGCCCCGATACGAATACTCCTACCAGCGCCAAAACTGGTTCCCCTACTCCGCCGAGGAGCATCGAGCCGTTCGGGAGACGGCCGGACTGTTTGATCAGACGTCGTTTGCAAAATTCCTGCTTCAGGGACCGGATGCCGAGTCGGTCTTGCAGCGCATCTGCGCCAACGATGTTGGAGTCGAGCCCGGCCACGTCGTATACACCGCCATCCTTAACGAGCGCGGTGGGATCGAGGCCGACCTCACGGTCACTCGCATGGCCGAAGACCAGTACATGATCGTCACTGGTGGCGGCGTAGCAAGGCAAAACTTCACCTGGATAAAGAGCCACATTCCCGATGACGCTCGGGCGTACCTCACCGATGTGTCGTCGGCATACGCCACCCTCAGCGTCATGGGCCCGAACGCCCGGGCGATCCTGTCGGGACTCACAGACGCCGACCTCTCCAACGAGGCATTCCCGTTCCTCGCCTCAAAAGAGATCACCATCGCGTATGCCCCGGTTCGCGCCACCCGTGTCACCTACGTCGGCGAGCTTGGCTGGGAGATCTACGTGGCCACCGAGTTCATAGCCGGGGTCTACGACGCCATCATCGAGGCAGGACGTGCGCACGGTCTTCGCCACGCCGGTTACCACGCCATGGACTCGCTGCGCATCGAGAAGGCGTACCGATCATGGGGCCATGACATCGTTGGCGTGGACACTCCACTTGAGGCCGGACTCCGGTTCGCGGTCGCATTCGACAAGGACGGCGGGTTCATCGGTAAGGACGCCCTGCTCACGCAGCTCGACGAGGGTATCAAAAGGCGTCTGGCCGTCTTCGTACTCGATGACCCCGAACCCATCCTCCTGGGCGACGAGCCCATCTATCGCGACGGCGAACAGGCAGGGGTAGTCACCTCAGGCGAGTACGGCCACACCATCGGCACAGCCATCGGGCTCGGCTACGTCGAGAGCGAAGACGGCGTGACGCCAGCCTATATCCGAGCCGGAACGTACGAGATCGAGATCGCCACGGAGCGCTTCGCCGCGAAGGTCCGCATGACGGCCCCCTATGACCCCAAGGGCCTGCGGGTTCACATGTGAGTGACATGACCCTGTCTCAGAAATCAGATCCGGGGGAGTCCAAAGGGGGATCACCCCCTCTGGTGGGGGCCTGGGAGTATCCCCCAGCTATAGGCTTTTCTTTTTATCCCTTGGCAAGGGATAAAAAGGCGCGTTGGGGAGAACGATTGTGAGACAACCTCGTGTGACCGACTCACGCCCCAACGTCCTGTTCATACTGGCCGACGACCAGCGCTACGACACCATCGGGGCCCTAGGCAACAGTGAGGTCTCGACGCCGAACCTCGACGCCCTGGTCCGGTGCGGCACGGCCTTCACCAGCGCCCACATCATGGGCGGCAGCCACCAGGCCGTGTGCATGCCCAGCCGAGCCATGCTGCTCACGGGCCGGAGCCTGTTCCACCTAGACCGCCAGGGGCAGGACATCCCCACTGACAACCCCATGTTCCCGGAGGTACTGCGGTCCCAGGGTTACACGACCTTCGGGACGGGCAAGTGGCATAACGGGCCCACGTCCTTCGCGCGTTGTTTTTCAGCAGGCGACAGCATCTTCTTCGGCGGCATGCACGAGCACTTCAGCATGCCGCTGCACGACTTCGACCCACTCGGCGACTACCCGGAGCGAGACCACAACGTCGCTCAGGGACGCCACTCCACCGACATATTCAGCGAGTCGGTCGAGCGCTTCCTCGACGACTATGACGGCACAGCCCCATTCCTCGCCTACCTGTCGTTCACGGCTCCCCACGACCCCAGAGATACCCACGTCCGGTACCACGACATGTTCGACCCGGACTCGCTGGAACTGCCAGAGAATTTCGCCACAGAACATCCCTTCGACAATGGGGAGCTGGACGTACGCGACGAGATGCTGGCCCCGTTACCGCGCACCCCCGACGACATCCGCCGCCACATCGCCGAGTACTACGCCATGATCACCCACCTGGACGACCGGATAGGGCGTGTACTGGCCGCGCTAGAGTCTTCAGGACACGCCGACAACACTATTGTGGTGTTCGCGGGCGACAACGGACTCGCCCTGGGCCAGCATGGCCTCATGGGCAAGCAGAACCTCTACGACCACAGCGTTCGCGTCCCACTCGTCCTGAGCGGGCCCGGCATACCGCAGAATCAAACGAGCGACGCCCTCGTGTACCTGAGTGACATCTACGCAACACTCTTTGAACTGATCGGCGAGCCCCTCCCGGACAGCGTCGAGGGCGTCAGCATGGTTCCGGCAATGCACTCCAAAAAGAGCGCGCCACGCGACACGCTGTTCACCGCCTATCGAGACTACCAGCGAGCAGTACGGGACCGCCGCCACAAACTGATCGAGTACTCGGTGAATCGCGAGCGCCGGACGCAACTCTTCGACCTCAGGGCCGACCCCTGGGAGACCCACGACCTATCCGACGATCCGGCCTCCGCCCAGACCTTGACCCGCCTGAGATCCGAGCTGTCTCAATGGCAGACCGACCTGGACGACCCCTCGCCAATAGCCGTCTAGAGCCATTCGACCTTCAAGTGTCGGCGCATAACTCTCCGCGTTGCCGGTACGGACCTTCGTATCATGAGGTCAGTACCGCACGCTCATCGCGATTCCTCCACTCCATCCACATCGCCGCGGCTGGTCCCGCCATCTTCCCCCACGTCGCCGGTCCACAGTCGGCGCATCTCCTCGTTGCTGTCGAGCAGCTCTTCCAGCGAGCCCTCTGCATCTACTCGGCCCTCCTTCATCACGACGATGCAGTCCGCTCTTCGGAACGCAGCCTTGCGATGGGACACCATCAGGCTCGTTACGTTTTGAATCTCGAATACGCGCTCCCACAACGTCCGTTCGGTCTCCACGTCCAGGGCGCTGGAGATGTCGTCGAATACGAGCAGGTCCGGCCTGCGCACGAACATCCTCGCGGCGGCCGTGGTCCGACAAGCGTGTCCAGTCCATCGTCCAGCGCCTCAATGTCAGGGACCAGCACGGCAGAACGAAGCGCCTCCAGCAGCCCCCCGCCGTCATCGGGCAATCCCATCATGATGTTGTCGCGGAGCGTGTCGCTGAACAGCCGGGGAACCTGCGGCGTGTAGGCGCACCTCGGCGGCACCAGGAACGTGCGAGGGTCGGCAACAGTCTCGCCGTTCCAGCGCACCTCGCCCGAGGCCGCGGGCACAAGGCCCAGGAGCGTCTCGATCAGTGTCGTCTTGCCGGAACCTATGCGGCCCGTGACCACAGTGAACGAGCCTCGTTCGAGGGTCAGGTTGACGCCCTCTATACCGACACTGCCACCCGGATGACGGTACGTCACGCCCACCAATTCCAAACGGGCAAGTTCCCCGCGCTCGGCGTGAGGCGCGGCAGGTGAGGCATCGTCACTCTCCGCTGCGGAGACGTTCCCCCGTTCGAAGAGGGCACCTTGAGCCCCCTCCGGCAACAGTCCAAACATCCGATCAAGAGACACCCGCGCCCGCTTGAAGTCGACCAGCAGCTCCCCGAACCACCCGGGGAACATAGACACCGGAAAGCCGGAGACGTAGATGGTGAACAGGGCAAAATCCCCGACGGTAAACGAGCCAGCCCTCATGAGGTGCGCGCCCGACAGCAGCACCAGACCGGTCCCAAAGGTCAGCGCCACCGGGCTAACCGACTGGAGGATCATCGCAAATCGAGTCTCGGCAAGGAATGCGTGCCTCCGGTCCTCCCCCAGGGCATCAAAGTGCTCCACGGCCCGCTCTTCCGCGCCCGCCACCTGAATAGCCTGCACGGCGCCGACAAACTCACCGATGGTCCCGGCCACCCTCCCGGTCGTCTCGCGCACCGACAACCTGTACCCCTCGATGTACCTCTGCAGCAGCGCGGTCGTCACCACCACGACTACGATGGGAACGAACGCCAGCAACGTCATCGGGAGATTGATCCTGGACATGACCACGAATGCAGTCACAAACCCAAAAAGAACCGCGGCCTTTTTCACGGGCTTGACGAGATCCTCGGTGTCCTGACTGAACCGGTTGACCACGTCGCCCGCTGTGGGCCCACCTCGCATCGGAGGGCTGCGCAGGATGCCCCTAAACAGGTTCCGCTGAAGGATCCCTATCAGCCTGGTCCAAAACCACTGCTCGCCGGCATCACTCAACAACCCCGATGCGAAGGTGGCTAGGATGACCAGGGAGTACAGGATGGCCAGCGTCTTCACCTCGAAACCGGCCGGGGCATCGCCGCTCAGCATGTCGAAGAACTCGCGGAGGATAACGCCAAACAGCAGCGGCAACACGAAGTTGCCTACAGACAAGATACCGGTCAGCGCGAATAGCCATGGGCTCAAGCCAGTTATGCGCATGAGGGAGCGTAGGGTGGTCATGCGAGAACCTCCTCCATCCCGGTGCGCAGGAGCGATGAGTATCGCGAATCGGGATCGGACGCTAACGCCTGTCGCGAGCCGTGCTCCACAACGCGCCCGCCCTCCATGATCATGAGATCGTCCACGCGTCCGAGGGTCGCCAGGCGGTGCGCGATGACGATCGCCGTGCGGCCCTCCATGAGCCTATCCACTGCCCGCTCCACGAGGCGTTCGGTGGCGGGGTCCAGCCTGGAAGAGGTCTCGTCCAGGATCACCAGGTCCGGCCCGCGGAGGAGCACCCGTGCAAAAGCCACAAGTTGCGCCTCCCCCGCCGAGAGCAGATCGCCGCCCGACGCCAGCACCGTGTCCAGCCCGTCTGGAAGCGAGGCGTACCACGGCCCGAGCCGTAGCGCGGTGAGGCTTTCGATCAGCCTGTCGTCACCGATGGACCGATCGAACAGCGCCAGGTTCTCGCGCAGCGGGGCGTTAAATAGCTGCACATCCTGCGTGACCATCCCGACCCGGCCGCGCAGCCCTGCGAGCTTCATGGCCTTGACGTCCATGCCCCCGACCTCCACCGCACCCTCACCGGCGTCGTACTGGCGAAAGACCAGCCGCGACAGCGTGGTCTTCCCGCTTCCCGTGCGCCCGAGAACCCCGAGCACCCTGCCCGGCTCGAGCCTGAAGGACACGTCGTTGAGGACCGGGTGCTCGGGCAGATACGAAAAGGACACGTCCCGGAACTCGATGGACATCGGGCCACCGGTGCCCTCCTCTCCGCCGTCGACGACTCCCGGCTGCCGCGCAAACAGCTCCCGTATCCGGTCGATGCTCGCCCTGGACCGTTACAGGTTCTGCAGCTCCTCCGAGAGCCCCATCAGCGGGAGCATCTTCAGCCGCTGGTACTGAAAAAAGAGGTAGACGGTCCCGATTGTGAAGTCGCCGCTGAGAAACAGGGCGCCGCCTACTCCGATGGCCAGGACATTGCCCATATTCAACCCGTTGCTCGACACCATCCACCCCGCGATGCTGGTCATCACCGCCCTGTAGTGGGTGCTCATCCACGGCAGCATCTTTTCGCGAAAGCCCGACATGGCGTGCGCTTCGGCGCCTGACTTCTGGATGTCCGCAACGCCCGGATACCGCTCCCCTATGAAGCCCGAGAGATCGGCGCTCGCACTCCGGTGTCTGCGCCAGAGTGGCACCGCGAGCTTGAGGCCGTATAGTTGCGCCGCCAGGTAGGTCGCGGCCAATGCTGTCATCAACAGTCCGATGCGCCAGTCTTCCAATAGCAGCATTACCAGCACCCCGACGGCGAGCAGAGCGCCCCCAAGCAGCCGTATCGCAAACCTAGAAAAGAAGTTGGCCAGCGTCTCGGCGTCCCCATCGATGCGCTCCACCAGTTCACCGGGAGGGTGCTCGGTGTGGAATGCCATTTCCAGCTTCAGCACGTGCAGAAGCAGTTCGGATCGCATCCGGTTCGTGGCACGCCATGCCACGTCCCTGCCGACATAGGTGTTCACAACCCCGAGGACCTGTCCGCCGAGCCCCACGGACATGAAGACGACCGCCGCGACGTAGAGACCGCGCAGCTCGCCGCCCTCGAGGGCCGCATCGATGAAGTAGCGTATGGCTAGAGGACCGATGAGCTGCAGGCCGATACCGCCCAGGAGGAGCGCGGTCAACACTAGGACCCATTTCGAATCGGGCAAAAGATATTTCAGTAGCAGATCTATGTGAAAACCCAAGAATCTCTTCAAATCAACCTCCATAAAGTATGGCCGAATACGCCCGTTGCAGGGCGAACGGACAGCATGGGCCGCTGTCGTGGGGGGTTGGGCTGGAGACGGCGCCGCAGGGCGTCGTCAGTCGCCGGTCAAGCTTCGAGTAGGCAGGCTACTGCTGTTCGGCGGCGAATGTATCGCCGCAACGCAACGCTAGCCCGACAAGCCCTCTCCCATCGGCGGGAGGCCGACGGTTTATAGCACATACGTACTGGTAACAGCACAACCCATCAGATTAACGCGGACCGATCGAACGTCGGCCCCCAAAACTCCGTGCCTCTACCCATTGCCTTTGGGGTATTCGTGGAATAAAGTACAGGGCATGATCTGGATTGGCCGAATAATCTCTGTACCTTTGGGGCTACTTCTACTAGTCCTGCTCCTGCTAACCCTCTTCACGGTGCAGGTCAGTGACACGTTCCTTAAGCCCAGCTATTACACCGAGCAATTTGCCGAGGCCGACCTCTACGAGTTCGCCCTCAACGATCTGCTAACTTCCGCATTGGACGAAGCCCGCGGTTTGCCTCCATCCGAGTTCTCACTTGACGAAAACCCGATAAAGACCTCCGGCCTGTCGACCGAACAAATCGTCCAGGCCATCAACAGGGCAGTCCCTCCCGAGTACATCCAAGACCTGGTGGAGCAGTCCTTCGACCAGTTTGGGAGGTATCTGACCGCCGAACGCGACGAATTCGAACTGACACTCCAAGCCGGGGAGCAGGTCGCCATAATAGTCGACGAAATCAAGCTTCTGCTTGGAGAGGCCGATGCCTACAGCCTCCTCTTCGACGAGGCCGTGGAGCCCGAGATTCGGGACGCGGTGCAAGTTGAGCTACCCCTCGGTGCAAAAGCATCGCCGGACCAGCTCGTTCAGGCCGCCCAAAACATCGTGCCAGCAGATTGGGTACAACAACTGGTCGAGGACACCCTCGACGAAGTCACCGCATACATGATCGGAGAGTCGGAAACGTTCGAGGTCGGCATCAACCTCTCCGACAGAATTGATATCGCCCTCGACGAGGTAAAGTCCATCCTCAGAGACATGGATGCGGCTGACCTCCTGTACGACGAGGTCATAGAGCCCATTGTCGTGGACAGCCTTGGAGCAACCGCGGACCTGACCTTTGGCGTCTCAGTCACCGAAGCGGAGATTCTGGGCGCGCTGCGCCAGGTTGCGCCGACTGACTGGGTGGAAGATCAGGTCGAACTGGTCATCGACGAGGCCGGCCCGTACCTGGCAGGCAAGACCGACTCGTTCTCCGTGGACATTTCCCTGGTCGAAAACAAGCGCTTGGCCAGCAACATCATAGTGGACATGGTGGAAGCGAAGCTCACCGCCCTAATCGACGAACTGCCCGTTTGCCGGACCGTGGCAGAAGCGGTTGCAGCGACTCGGGGTGGCTCGGGTTTTTTGCCCGCCTGTGCACCACCCAACGTCGACCTGGTCGAGTTGATTGAGTTGTCCGGAATAGACATCGGCGACACTGTGCAACGCTCGGTGCTCGGTCCCGTCCCCAACATGGTCAGCTTCAGCGAGACCCGTATTATCTCGGCACTCAACGTGGCCGGCGCGGGAAACAACGTCGAGCTGCTGGACAAGTTCAGAGGATTCCTCCGAGACGGATGCATCTACACGGAAAGGGATCTGGTGCGGCCCAGGCCTGAGGGAGCCTTGTGTCCTTCCATCTACCACGAGCAGATTAGCGATCGCGTCGACGACGTTCGTTCCTTCCTGAGCGACGGATTCACATACACCCATGTCGACTTCAGGCGCGACGTCGGGGAATTCATCGACGGTGTGGACGCCAATGCACCGCTGGACCCACCGCGCGTAGAACTGCTCTTCATACCAGATACTGCTATCGATATCTTGGACCTGAATCGCAGCTGGCTGAGCTGGACCCGCGATAACAAATGGATTTTCTACCTTCCGCTGGTATTGCTCCTCGTTGTAATCGGCTTCTTGGGCGGCAGGGGCTGGTGGGGCCGCCTGATCTATGCGGCGTCCTTCCTACTGGTTACCTCGGCAATACTCATATTGGCCTTCGGACCGGTTTATGCGAACGCCACGTCAGGCCGGTTCGACGAACAGCGGGAAGAGGCGATTCAGGAAATTAACGAAGATGCCGATACGAAGCTCCCGTCCACATCGCGTCTGGTGGTTGGCAAAGGCTTCGATATGGTCGAATCCGTTGCAAATGATTTCTCGTCAGGCATGCGAACTTCAGCAATAACGCTGGCGTTCATATCGATCATAGCGATTGCGGCAACAGTCTTCAAAAACACCATCGTCTCCGCCATCTCGAGTATGACGAGCGATGTCGGGCGCAAGGACGAAGAACGGGCCTAGTCAGGGAGTACCTTCGACTTCTCGCTCGCCACTGCTAGCCCGTCCCACCGGAATGCCGAAAGCCCCACACCCGCGCCGCCGCATAGCCAATAGCCGCCGCCAAGAGTGCCAACGAGCCTGCCGCCGGCAAGTCCGCCCCATCGAACCCGATCGATACCTCGTGGGACGACACGACCTCAAGTCCCCCATCCTCGTAGTACGTGACAATAACGGTGTCGCCTGGCTGGACCCAAACCGCACCATCACCCTCGCCTACAGAAATCGCCGCCACGCTGAGAAGAACCTCGCCTCGGAAAAGATGGGATGTCGGGCTTAAACTAGCATCGCTGCCGCTAACTACCTCCGAAAGCGAAAGCCACTCCCCTTCCGGATCCGACCCGCTGGCCACCTGCACACGACGCTCATCTGTGTTGTGTTGGTCGACAATGTCGAAGTCGAACTCAACCAGCACAGAGCTAAGCGCTTCGACGTCGTTCAGAAGGGTGAATTCGCCAAGCACCAGCATCCACCGCCGAAAAGAGCCATGGCAGACCGTCAACGTTCGCAGTAGGCACTGAGGAGAGGGGCGTCAGTAGGGGAGATGATGTCGAATATCCATTCGCGAGAATGCCAAATATCCCTGGATGGGGGGCTCCAGTAATAAGGCTCCACCAGGAGTTGGCAGGCACACCGGCTGGCAGCTCCGCCCACGTCGCGCTCCCCGACCAGACGGTCGCCAGGCCGGGATCACTGACGTAAAACACTGCGGACGCACCCGCCTCAACCGTCACGACTGTGGCTCCATGACCGTCCTGGAACTCGACCATTCTCTCCGGCGGCTCCGCGTGTGCGGGATTGCCAGATACCAGGAGGGCGATCACGGCAGCAGCGGCGGCGGTAGTACAGCGTGCAAGCAGGGTGACCAAGATTAAGCGCCTGCTCCCGTTGGCCCCGTAGTGAGGCAAGAGCGATGGAGGCCGGATATCGACTCCATAGTACAGCAGCACTAGGGGCTACGAAAGGCTCCTGAGGCCGAGCCAAGCAAAGGGGCTATTATTACGGTACCTTCAGCGTAACTAGGGGGAGACCGGTCGTGCCACCAGCAGCCCATCCTCCCGCTCAACCGCGACAGCGAATGAAACGCTGTCGATTTCGAGGGCCATGTCTCTATCTTGGGTATAAAGATGCGGTCGCGACGGGTTGTCGAACTTACGTGACTGCTCGCCGGACAGGACCAGTGAGCGAACAGCATCGCGATCAGGGGTCATCCCCTGGAGCAGGCCCCTTATGTAGAGGGAACACTGCTCGTCTTCGTCAGTCCGGAACTCCCCAGCATCCCCCATCGCGATCACCGTTACCAGCTCGGGGTCCTCACCGGCGATCACTCTAGCCGTGGCCTGCGCCGTCACGAGAGAGGTCGCAAATGTGCGCTCGGAGTTTGCCGCAGCAGCCTCAACGCCAACCGTGCCCGCAGAAGTTCGCTGGACCAGAGTTTTGCCCTCAACATCGGCAGTGGACAGCTCGAAGGGCGAATTACCGAAATCGAACCCGTCCGGCATGAACCCGTCAACCTCTCCAAACGCAAACGCCGCAGCGCCCTGCTTTTTGAGGTCCAGCGCCCTCTCAAGTTCGGCCACAATGATAATGGACTCGGCTCCTCTCGAAAACGCCACTGCGGCAGTAGTAAATGCGCGATAGACGTCGATGACCACAGCGGTCCCTCTCGCCCTGCGCGCACCGTCCAAAAGGCTCTCCAGCCGTATCTCCACGCAACACCTCTCTCTGATATTTGGCTCTTCGGTGGGAATGGGACAAGGGGTATCGGGGTCTCGACATGGAAGTTGAGACTACAACGCCCTGCCCAGAACTAGGGTGCGTAACACCCCGTCAACGATCAGACAGCTCCGAGCCTTGCCCCAAACTGGCACGTCCGGTGCCCGCGGAACGACGGCGGCGAAAGAACCGCTCGGGAGGAGAAGCGTCACGCAGGCCCGCCATCCTCCGGAGTACAGGCGTGACGCTTATCAGGTCCGAAACGAAGCCAATAACAAATGCGATGAAGGTATGTTTCCCCATCACACCGGCGTAGGTCTGCTCTCCCCGAAGGATACGGCAGGTTAGCCGCCAGATGATGGACGTGTGCCGCTCCACCCAGAGATAGAGCGTGGGCGAAAGGTGGAGTAGGTCATGAAACTGCCGTGACGCCACGAGGTCCGGAGCGAGGTCACGCTCGACCTCTCGACTGTACCCCGCCAGGTCGGCCACCTCACCAGCTACATACTCGGATAGGTGGCGCGCTGCAGCGCGCCCACTCCAAATGGACGAGTAGATCCCTTCGTCCGTCACAGGATCGACCAGACCCGCAGCATCGCCAACCAGCAGCACATTCCCGTCCGCCAGGGTCGAATCTCGCCTACGCATCGGTAGATGGTGCCCTCTGAGACCCCATACGTCCTTGGGATCAAATCCGTAGCAGCGGACCAGCCCGTCAAGCCTCTCCTGAAGAGTTGGACCAACGTGCTTCCAGCCCCCCAGCCCGATGTTGAGATGATCTCCCTTGGGGAATATCCAGCCGTATCCCCCCTCCATGCCGCCCACATCCAGACCAATTTTGTCTTGCCACTGATCGGGAACTCCGCTCGGCGGGGTAATGTTGCCCTCAAGGGCGATGTGCTGCCTCACCTGCACAGTAATACCTGCGAGCTTGGCAGTCGTGCCGTTGGCCCCGTCCGCAGCCACCAGCGTGGTCCCCTCCACGAGGTCAACACCGTCCCCCACGACAACGTGGGTCTGGTGCCGCTCGACCGCCTTCACCTGAAAGCCCTCTCGCAGCTCTACACCGGCCTCCACCGCACGCTCTACGAGGTACGCGTCGAGCTTTGCGCGCTGGGTCAGGAACACCAGGTCCTCCGAAGAGCGACGCGTAAAGCCCTTGCTCTGACGAGTGGTGAAGTGCACGGACGTGATTGCGCGTTCTACAACGGGGGTAATGTCAAATGGCAGCAAATCGAGCGCTCTCACAGTGACAGCGCCGCCACATGGCTTATCCCTAGGAAACTCAGCCCGGTCGAGCAGAATCACGCTCAGGCCCCGTGCGGCACACTCTCGAGCGGTTGTGCTTCCCGCAGGGCCGCCGCCTACGACGATGACGTCGTACCGCATCTAGGTCGTCTTCCCCGGAACAGGCCTCAACTCGGCAGGCAATACGAAGTTGACGTCTTCCTCTGCGCCCTTCAGTAGGCTCACTTCATCTGGATCAATAGCCTTTATAACCGCGTCCACCAGCAGCTCAGGGGTTGACGCGCCAGATGTAATACCGACATTCTCCACGCCATCGAGCCATGTGATGTCCAGGTCCTCAGGTCCGTTGATCAGGTATGACCTCACGCCGTGGGCCTGAGCTACCTCTCGAAGTCGGTTGCAGTTCGAACTTTCGGGGGCGCCAATGACAAGCACTACGTCGGAGACTCGGCATAGTTGCTTGACAGAGAACTGCCGGTTCGTTGTCGCATAACACAGGTCATTGCGCACTAAGACGTCCTTGAATCGGCCCTTTATCTCGTCGATCGCCTGCTTAGTATCGTCCACCGAAAGGGTAGTCTGAGTCAGCACTGTGATGGGGGTATCCGTATCCCAGTCCGGTAGATCAGGCGACTCGCCGTCGTCGAAGAGGTGCATGGACTCCTGGCCCATCGACCCCTTGACCTCCTGATGACCACGGTGCCCTACCAGCATCAGGCTACGACCCTCTCCCGCATACTTGTGAGCCTCGTTGTGTACCTTGGTAACAAGAGGACAGGTGGCGTCGATGACGTGCAGGTTCCGTGAGGCGGCTTTTTGGAAATCTTCAGGCGGAGAGCCGTGGGCCGAGAACACCACCGTGGCGCCCTCGGGGATGTCCTCGACATCCTCTACTGTGATCGCTCCCTTGGCTTCGAGGGAGTTTGCAACGTAGGGGTTGTGGACAATCTGGTGTTTTACGTAGACGGGAGACCCGAACCGTTCGAGGGCTATTTCGACCACATCAATGGCCCTAACGACCCCCGCACAAAAGCCGCGCGGCGTCCCCAAAAAGACCTTCATATCGAAGCGTTCCCTCCCCGCAAAATACACTGTGTCAGATATGGAATTCTATCACAACGCCGCCTCAACCTTTCCCAACGTCCACAGCTTCGGTATACTTGCACCACCGGACGCCGCAAGCGCAAGGTGGGATGGGGACGAGCGCCATCTGGCCCTTGAATCTAGGACCAGACGAGCCTGAACCCCACGCGACTCCAGCGATAACTTCTCCTGTTTCCTACTGGAAATTGGGGCGAGACGACAGACAAATAGATATTCAGCACTGAATCTAGGAGCGAACGAATGAAACTAGCCGAGCGGATGGGGCGCCTTGGTACTGAGACCGCCTTCGAGGTCCTGGCCAAGGCCAAGCGGCTTGAGGCAGAGGGCAAAAGCATCATCCATCTCGAAATCGGTGAGCCCGATTTCGAAACACCTGGAAACATCGTTGAGGCTGGCGCAAATGCCCTCAAGAGTGGCTACACCCACTATGGCCCGTCTCCCGGGCTCAATGAGGCCAGGGCCAGCATCGCCAATGAGATCGCCACGACACGAAATATCCCTGTCACAGGGGACAACGTCGTGATCACTCCGGGCGGCAAGCCAATCATGTTCTTTGCGATACTCGCGTTGGTCGACGAGGGTGACGAGGTACTCTACCCAAACCCCGGCTTTCCCATATACGAGTCCATGATCAACTTCGTTGGCGGCGTGCCCGTGCCCATGAAACTGCTCGCCGAGCGCGACTTCGCGATCAACGTTGAAGAAGTCGCCTCCCAGATCACGCCACGCACCAAGATGATGGTGATCAACTCACCCAATAACCCCTGCGGGAGCGTCGTCGGAAAGGACGACCTCGAGGCGCTAGCCAACCTGGCCAGAGAGCACGACCTGGTCGTGCTCTCTGACGAGATCTACAGCCGTTTCCTGTACGAGGGCGAGCACCACAGCATCACAGCCTTTCCGGGAATGCTGGAACGTACCATCATCCTCGACGGCTTCTCCAAGACCTATGCGATGACCGGGTGGCGAGCCGGCTACGGCGTCATGCCCATTGAGCTGGTGGAGCCCATTTCGCGCCTCAGCACAAACAGCATCTCTTGTACGGCTGCCTTCACGCAGATAGCCGCCATCGAGGCCCTGGAAGGCCCGCAGGACGAGGCCAACCGCATCGTTGCTGAGTTCAAGAAGCGACGCGACATCATCGTCAACGGCCTGAACGAGATACCGGGCATCCGCTGCCCCATGCCGAAGGGCGCCTTCTACATATTCCCCGACATCAAGGGTACGGGGATGAGCAGCAGAGATTTCGCCGACGGACTGCTCAACGAGGCTGGGGTAGCCTGCCTCGCAGGTGAGGCCTTCGGACAGTATGGGGACGGTTGTGTCCGCTTCTCGTTCGCCAACTCCACCGAAAACATCGAGATCGCCCTGGAACGTATCGACAAATGGGTCCGCTCCAAGAGCTAGGCGCGACGCGCGCTTTGTTGGGCGGGACCGGGCATGCCAGGTTGGCCCGGCCCGCTTTACCTGTATATGCACGGTGTGAGAGGGTGTCTCTCTCTCACCTGGGGAAAGATTGTGGAACATGAGGTTTGGCCTCACTATTCGATACTGCATCTAGTCCTTAGCCCCCTTCTCAGGTGCGCATGCCACAATCCCCAAACCCCAAACATCACACCCCGAACCCCGTCTTCCGGCTCGCCCTGGCCCAGATCAACCCTACCGTCGGTGCCCTCGACAGCAACACTGCCAAGATCATCGAGTACGTCGACCGCGCCCGCGAGCTTGGCGCACAGATGGTTGCCTTCCCCGAGCTAGCGATACCCGGCTACCCACCCGAGGACCTGCTCTTTAAGCCACAGTTCATCCAGGCCAACATAGACCGTATGCACCGTGTTGTGGAGGCCTCCAAAGGCATCACAGTTGTCGTGGGATTCGCCGACGACGATGGTTACATCCGAAATTCCGCTGCGGTCGCTCACGACGGCAAGCTCCTCGGCGTCTACCACAAAGTATTTCTGCCCAACTACGGCGTTTTCGACGAGGAGCGCTATTTCCGGGCGGGCGACGAATGCCCTGTCTTCGTGGTCAACGGAACACCCGTTGGCATCAACATATGCGAGGACATATGGCGCGCCATCGGCCCTACTACTGTCCAGCAGTCCGTCGGCGCACGCGTCGTCGTGAACATCAGCGCCTCACCATTCCACGCTGGCAAACGTCTGGAACGCGAGAAGATGCTCGCAGAACGAGCGGTGGACCACGGGCTGTTCGTAGCCTACCTGAACACTGTAGGCGGCCAGGACGAGCTCGTATTCGATGGTGCCAGCGTCTTTATCGACCCCTCCGGGAACGTCGTCGCCAGGGGTTCTCAGTTTACCGAGGAACTGGTGGTAGCCGACCTCGACCTTCAGGCCGTCCCCGAGCCACGCACACCCATCCAATCATCTATCGCAGGGATTGGAACGCCGAGCCGCATCGAGGTTCCGGCTACCTCGCCAGAGCTCCAGCCGCCCCTCAAGGCGAAGAAGCCCACGATCTACGAAGGGGCCGCGGAGGTCTATGCCGCCCTGGTCACCGGCACGCGCGACTACGTCACGAAGTCTGGATTTAACAAAGTACTGATAGCCATCTCCGGCGGGATCGACTCCAGCCTCGTAGCTGCTGTTGCCGTCGACGCCCTGGGGCCCGACAACGTGGTGGGGATATGGATGCCCTCCCGCTACTCCTCCGAGGGCAGCATGTTGGACGCGACCGCCTTGGCCGACAACCTCGGTTTTGAACTGCGAATGATATCCATTGAGGAACCCTTTTCGACCAATCTGTACATCCTGAAACCGCATTTCGAGGGGACCGAGCCCGGTCTGGCCGAGGAGAACCTGCAGTCACGCATTCGCGGAGTCCTGATCATGGCCCTGTCCAACAAGTTTGGCTGGATGGTGCTCACCACAGGCAACAAGAGCGAGATGGCGGTCGGCTACGCCACTATCTACGGCGACATGGCCGGCGGCTACGGAGTCATCAAGGACGTCCCGAAGACCCTGGTGTTCGAGCTATCGCGGTACCGCAACACAACAACAGATATCGCGCCAATTCCACGGAGCGTTATCGAAAAGCCTCCCAGCGCGGAGCTACGCCCAGACCAGAAAGACGAGGACAGCCTGCCTCCGTACGACATCCTGGATCCGATTCTGGAGGCCTACGTAGAGGACGACCGGAGTTTCGCCGAGATCGTCTCAAAGGGGTTCGACGAGAGTGTCGTCAAACAGGTGATCGCACTGGTAGATCGCAGTGAGTACAAGCGGCGCCAGGCCCCGCCAGGAATCAAGATTACAACTCGCAACTTCGGCCGCGACCGCAGAATGCCCATCGTGAACCGCTACCGACCGTACTAGATTCGACCAGGTTCCAACGGTCAGTCAGCCCCAGCCCCACAGTAGTCCTTCGTTGGAAGGCACCAGCCCCGCCTCACTCAGCGTGCGCAGCACCCGGGTCTACCTTTGATAGCGCCTCAACCAGTTCGGCCATCGTAAATGGCTTGCTGACGATCAGGTCAACCGACTCCGGCTGCTCTCCGGAGAACTCCATCATGGCACCGAATCCAGTGAGCATGATCACGGGCATATCCGGGTCCGCCTTCTTGACGGCTGCCGCAACATCATCACCATTCATACCTGGCATCGCCCGGTCAGTGATTACCACATCGAACTCGCCCGTCGGGAACCGCTCTAGAGCCTCAATGCCCGACCTGACAGCCACGACATCATGGCCCACCTCTCTCAGCATCTCATCAGTGATCCGCAGAGGGGCCTCCCCATCATCGACGAGGAGAATACGCTTTCTCGCAGCAACCTGCTCCTCGACCGGGTCGTCGCCCTTTATCTCGGTGTTTTGACCGTCGGCGATTGGGAACTTCATGATAAAGGTTGAGCCCTGGCCCACCTCGCTCCTGATGTCCACCGTGCCATTGTGGCGCTGCACGACACCGTGGACCACCGCAAGTCCCAAGCCCGTGCCCTCCTCACCCTTCGTGGTGAAGAAAGGCTCAAGGCTGCGCAACCTCACGGCATCGGTCATACCGACGCCCGTGTCGGCCACCTCGATAACCACCTCTTTCGCCTCCTAGCCGGTGCTGACAGTTAGTGTGCCACCAGATGGCATCGCATCCACGGCGTTGAAGATGAGGTTGGTCAGCATCTCGCGTAGGCCAGTCTCGTCACCAGATACGAACAGGGGGCCTCGCAAATCAGTCACCACCTCAATGGTGACGCCCTCCGCCTGAGCCTGGCCCTTCCACTTGGGCTCTGTGAGGTCCAGAACGTGGATCACTAGATCGCTGATATCCAGGAGGGCAAATTCTTGATCATCGTGGACACGGTAGAACTCGCGCAGCCGCCCAACAACATCACGGCCCTCTATGGCCGCCTGCCGAACCGACTCGAGTATCGGCTTGACCGTATCCAAGTCCCGCAGCATATCGGGGCTGTTCAGCAATAGATCCGAGTATGCCAAGATCGGCACAAGTTTGTTGTTGAAGTCGTGGGCTATACCGCTGGCCATCGTTCCCAGGGCCCGAAGTCGCTCCTGTTGAATCACCTGCTCCTGGGTATGTTGCAATGCATCCAGGGTTTCTGAGAGACGCCGATTTGCCTCCAAGAGTTCGCGTTCCGCGTGCTTGCGCGCGGTGATGTCCCTGAGCATCACCGTGTACACGGTCTCTCCGTTCAGTGCGAGCTTCATGATAGACGCCTCGGCCGGGAACTCAGTGCCGTCCTTCCGGAGCCCCGATATCTCGCTCCGATGTACCATCGATCGTGAATGCGCGGCCTCCCCGCCGAACCTCGAAATATGGTCGCCATGCACCTCTTTGGCACCCTCCGGCAACAATATGCTGAGGTGTTGGGCCAACACCTCGGCCGCGGAGTAACCGAACACCTCCTCGGCCCAAAGGTTGAACAATGTGACGCACTGCTGTTCGTCGACGGACACCACTGCCTCGGGCGTGAGTGCCAGCGTCCGCGCCAGTCGCTCCTGGGAGGATTTCAGCTCGCTCTCTCGTCCCTTGTGCGCTGTAATGTCGGAG
>Ga0209403_10000654_pt1 | contig 49602 bp, 40 predicted proteins | sample ArcticOcean_MG_C_8_FD_187440 | JGI IMG/M metagenome (GOLD analysis project Ga0209403, IMG submission 187440) | Marine microbial communities from western Arctic Ocean - ArcticOcean_MG_CB11_86 (SPAdes) (version 2) | ecosystem: Environmental > Aquatic > Marine > Oceanic | place: Arctic Ocean... | reverse complement strand
AGAAATTGATAAACTTTCTGCTAAAACTTTATCTTGATCTCCAGTAGATACAGAAATACTATCATCATAGTAAGGAAGGTTATATCTTTTACGACCTTCTTCTGATAGATCAAGTCTTGCTGGAATTAATCTCCCAATAATTACATTCTCTTTCAACCCTAATAATGGATCTGTTGAACCACTAACTGCAGCTTCTGTTAAAACTCTTGTAGTTTCTTGGAATGAAGCAGCAGCAAGAAAACTTTCAGTATTTAAAGAAGCTCTGGTAACACCAAGTAAGACAGGGCTTCCAACTGCAGGATTGCCGTTAACTTCAATTATCTTTCTGTTTTGCTCTTCAAATACAAATCTATCAATCAATTCCCCAGGTAAAAGATCCGTATCTCCTGCTCGATCTACTCTAATTTTTCTTAACATTTGTCGTACGATAATTTCAATATGTTTATCGTTAATTGTAATTCCTTGTGATCTATATACAGCCTGTACTTGTGAAATTAGATACTTTTGTACAGCATCCCTACCTAATATTCGTAAGATATCTTGAGGGTTTAAAGGCCCGACTGTTAGTGGGGTACCTGCCGTAATAATCTGACCATCAGTAACATTAGCGCTGGCTGAAAGTGGAATAAGATATTCTCTTCTTTGTACTTCTTTCCATTTCAATGTTATTAGTGTTTTATTTGATTCCACAATTCCAGATATCTTTGCAATTAAAGGCAGTTTTTCTTCTAAATCTACTTCAGCTTTTTTAGATGCCCTTTTAGGGACATATTGAGCTATAATATCTCCGAGCTCAATAGACTGTTTATTTTTAACTATAGATTTATATCCCTCAGGTAATTCATATTCTTCTTTTTCATCTTTTTCTTCAATAACAACAATACGTCTAACTTCAAGGTCATTAACTATTTCAACAGTTCCATCAATCTCACTCAATGTGGCAACACCCTTTGGGACACGTGCCTCAAATAATTCCTCTACACGTGGCAAACCAGACGTTATATCATCTCCAGCCACTCCACCAGTATGGAAAGTTCTCATAGTAAGCTGAGTACCAGGTTCACCAATACTCTGTGCCGCAATAATTCCTATAGATTCCCCTATTAGTGGGGTTTGTCCCGTAGCTAAACTCATTCCGTAACACTGGCGACAAATACCTCTCCAACAAGTACAAGTTAATGGAGAATGAACTTGTACACGATTTATTCCAGATTCAACAATAACCTTAGCTGTTGGTCGATCAATTGTGAAAAGTTCCTGTGCTAAAATTTCACCTGTATTTGGATGAACAACTTTTTCAGAAACAACTCTTCCTGTTATCCTATATTCAAACGGTGGTCGCAAAGGATTATCAGGCTCATCTTCTATCCAATAACCCTGAGTTGCATCGCACTCTTCATGTAAAATAATTACATCCTGAGAAATATCTATCAGTCTTCTAGTTAAATATCCACTATCAGCTGTTCTTAGAGCAGTATCGGTTAATCCTTTTCGAGCACCATGGGTTGAAATAAAGTATTCCAAAACTGAAAGACCTTCACGGAAACTAGCTTTAATTGGTAATTCTATAATTCTTCCTCGGGGGTTACTCATTAAACCCCTCATGCCAGCCATTTGTTTAATCTGAGCTATGTTACCTTTTGCACCAGAATTAGCCATCATATACACACCACCATAGTTAGGTAATGATTCTCTAATAACTCCAGTCATATCATCACTAGTTTTTGTCCAAACAGCTATAGATCGTTGATAACGTTCCTCTTCACTAAGTAAACCATTAAGAAACTGTTCTTGGATTTCATCAACATCCTCGGAGGCTTGATTTATTAACCCTTGTTTTTTTGGTGATACTGTAATGTCATTAATTGCTATTGTTACACCAGATTTTGTAGCATAAGAAAATCCTATTTTCTTTATAGCATCTAGAATTTCTGCTGTAACCAAGTTTCCTAAATCTTGATAACATTCGTTAACTAAATCTCCTATGTTATCTGAATTCATCGTAACATTACGAAAAGATAGTTCTTCAGGCAATATTTCATTAAATATGATTCGACCAACAGTCGTATCTATCCATTCGTTCTCAATTTTTATAGATATTAAATCATGCAACTTTATTAACTCTGCGTCATATGCCTGTCTAGCACTAACAGTACTTAAGTATTTCTTATTAGTATGTTCACTACCTTCCACAATCTGGGTTAGGTAATAACATCCCAATACTATATCTAGGGTCGGAGTTACTATAGGCTCTCCTGAACTAGGTCGTAGCATATTGTGAGTACTAAGCATGATTTCGTTAGCTTCTCTAACTGCTTCTTCCGATAAAGGTACATGCACAGCCATCTGATCTCCATCAAAATCTGCATTAAATGCTGTACAGACCAAAGGGTGTAAGCGAATAGCGCTACCTTCTACTAAAACTGGTTGAAATGCCTGTATACCTAACCTATGTAAAGTTGGAGCTCTATTAAGTAAAACTGGTCTTCCAGATATAACTTCTTCTAAAATATCCCAAACCTCTTCACGGCCATTTTCAACCATACGCTTAGCGCTTTTTACATTATGTGCGTGACCTTCCAAGACCAATCGGTTCATAACAAAAGGTTTAAATAATTCCAATGCCATTTTTTTTGGCAAACCACATTGATGCATTAGTAATTCAGGGCCAACAACAATAACTGATCGACCACTATAGTCAACTCTTTTACCAAGAAGATTTTGCCTAAATCGTCCTTGCTTTCCTCTCAATAAATCTGAAAGTGATTTTAGTTTATGATTATGGCTACCAGCAATAGCTCTACCATGTCGACCATTATCAATTAGCGCATCCACAGCTTCCTGTAGCATTCTTTTTTCATTCCGAACAATTATTTCAGGAGCTTCAAGTTCTAACAATCTTCTTAATCGATTATTACGATTAATGACTCTTCTATATAAATCATTTAAATCACTAGTTGCAAATCGACCCCCGTCAAGTTGAACCATTGGTCTCAAATCTGGAGGAAGTACTGGTAAAACTGACATTATCATCCATTCAGCACGATTTCCACTTCTACGGAAAGCTTCCACTATTCTAAGTCTTTTTACAGATTTTTTACGTCGCTGTCCTGCAGTAATTTTTATTTCCTCTACAAGTTCGTCACGTAAATCATCTAAATCAATACCTTCTAATATTTGCATTATCGAGCCTGCACCCATTGCAGCTGCAAACCTGTCTCCTAAGGAATCCCTGAGATCACGATATCTATTTTCAGTTAAGAGTTGCATAACCGCAACTTGTTCGATGTCATTTATTTTAGTCTTAATTTGAGCAAGGGAAGTTTCAAAACTTACTTTAATTTCTGAAGCGATTTGAGAAATTTTTACCAACTCTTTATCTTCATCTTTATCAGAAGTAGCCAATAATTTACCTATATTTGACTCATCAAATACACCATATTCTAACTTATTTTGCTCTATGTAATTATTTACAGCTGCGAGTATTGACTCCTTACTATTTTGTTCAATTTGTGTTTCTTGTTCACGCAAATCAGACAATAATAAATCTAACGATTCTTGATCTAAAGAAGTTACTATATACTGAGCAAAGTATAATACTCTCTCTAAATTCCTAGGTGAAATATCCAACAATAAACCCAAACGAGTAGGAGAACCCTTTGCAAACCAAATATGTGCTACTGGAGCTGCTAATTTTATATGCCCCATTCTCTCTCTACGAACTTTACTACGAGTAACTTCAACACCACAACGATCACAAATTACGCCTTTATAGCGTAATTTCTTATATTTACCACAATAACATTCCCAATCTTTTGTAGGTCCAAATATTTTTTCACAAAACAATCCATCTTTTTCAGGGCGTAAAGTTCTGTAATTTATTGTTTCTGGTTTGGTAACTTCGCCATAAGACCAATTCAAAATTTGTTCAGGTGAAGCAATACCAATCTTTACCGCGTTAAATTCAGGAGTTTCTGTTGTCATCCTTATTTCTACCTCATAGCATTTAAGTATTCAAATTAATGTTGTAATTTTTATATCAGTTAAAGTTCTTCTTCAACGTCAACAGAGTCGATATAATCTCGCTCTTTTATGTTATTCAAATTGCCAACCGTATCTAAATTAGATGCAATATCATCATCTTCAAAGCTTGGTATAATCTGATCAGTATCTATATCTATGTCAATTAATCCTGATTCATCGTATTCATTAGAAAGACCAAAAGGTTGATCAGCTTCTCTTAATAGATCAACTGAAAGGCCTAAGCTTTGTAATTCTTTTAAAAGAACATTAAATGACTCAGGAATACCTGGCTGAACTATATCCTCTCCCTTAATAATAGATTCATAGGTTTTTACTCTACCAAGGACATCGTCAGATTTCACTGTAAGCATTTCTTGTAAGTTATGCGCAGAACTATAAGCCTCTAAAGCCCAAACTTCCATTTCACCAAATCGCTGGCCTCCAAATTGAGCCTTACCGCCCAATGGTTGTTGTGTAATTAATGAATAAGGACCCGTGGATCTTGCGTGAATTTTATCTTCTACTAAGTGAATCAATTTAAGCATATAAACATACCCTACTGTGACTGGCATATCAAATGATTCACCCGTCCTTCCATCATAAAGTTTAGTTTTACCGAAGGTTGGAGGAACGTCATCATGTTTTGCATTTAATTCTTGAATTATCCTCATCAAATCTTCAGCTGTTAATCCATCAGTCGAAACACCTCGATTATTAAGCCATATTTGATGACATACTTCTGTAGCGAAACCAATCGTGTCTACTCGATAGATATCTTCGTAGTTATATCCTTTATCACTAAGCCATTCTCTTAGAATATTTAGGTCTATGTCTCCATGTCTTTGTACACAACCTGATTCAGTAACAAACCAAGCCTTAGCTAATGTGTCTTGTATTCCTACATCAGTAGCTCCATCAAATACAGGTGTTACTGCATCGAAATTCATCCCTTTTGCAGCCATGCCTAAATGTGTTTCTAACACTTGTCCTAAGTTCATTCGAGATGGTACTCCTAAAGGATTTAAAATAATATCAACAGGTGTCCCATCAGATGTATATGGCATATCTTCTACTGGCATGATTTTAGAAATAACACCTTTATTCCCATGACGACCAGCCATCTTATCGCCTACAGAAATTTTTCGAGTTTGAGCTATCCAAACCCTAACAAGTTTATTAGCACCTGCGGGTAAATCATCTCCGTTTTCCCTACTAAATATACTTACTTTAGTAACTTTTCCTCTTTCACCATGCGGCACTCTTAAAGAGGAATCTTTAACATCTCTTGCTTTCTCCCCAAATATAGCTCTTAATAATTTTTCTTCAGCACTTAAATCTGTTTCACCTTTGGGTGTGATTTTACCGACCAAAATATCGCCAGGACCAACTTCTGCGCCAGGGAGAATAATTCCATCTTCATCTAGATTGCTAAGGCTCTCTTCTCCTACATTTGGAATATCTCGTGTTATTTCTTCTGGTCCAATTTTAGTATCCCTTGCTTCACATTCGTGTTTTTCAATGTGAATAGAGGTAAATTTATCTTCCTGAAGAAGTTTTTCACTAATAATTATCGCATCTTCAAAATTGTACCCTTCCCAACTCATGAACGCTACTAATACATTTTGACCTAAAGCTAATCGTCCCCCATCAGTAGATGAAGAATCAGCTATTGCTTGACCAGCATTAACTCTATCGCCTTTAAAAACAATAGGTCTTTGATTCATGCAAGTGCCTTGATTTGTTCTAAAGAATTTTCGTAGTTGATATTCATGATTATTGCCTTGATTATCACGAATAACTATTTGATTACCTGCACATACAGTTACTTCCCCATCAATCTCTGAAACAATCACTTGCCCAGAATCAATTGCAACTCTTCTTTCCATGCCAGTGCTAACAATAGGTGCATCTGGTCTAAGAAGAGGTACGGCTTGCCGTTGCATATTTGAACCCATTAGAGCTCTGTTTGCATCATCGTGTTCTAAAAAAGGAATTAATGCGGTTGAAACACTAACAATCTGCTTTGGAGATATATCCATATAATCAATTAGGTCAACATTTTCAATTGCAAAATCCTCGCCTCGGCGAACTTCAATTTTTTCGCTTGGTATTTGGCCTTTATCATCTAAAATTACATTCGCTTGTGCTATTACAAACTTTTCTTCATCATCAGCCGAAAGATAGTGAATAAGTTCAGGTTTATCAGTCACATAAGCTTGAACTTTTATCATCATCTCAGGTAATGAGCTTAATTTTGCAAAAGTTCTATTAGTAACTACAGAACCTTTACGAATGATAGTTTTACTTTGTTCATCCCTTACTGGTTCGTTAATCGTTCTACCAATTAATTCTCCATCATACGAAAGTAGTTCATGAATTACTTTTCTATAAGGGGTTTCAATGAAACCAAATTCATTAGTTCTAGCGTAAGTTGCTAAAGATCCTAATAAACCAATATTAGGGCCTTCAGGTGTTTCAATAGGACAAATTCTACCATAGTGAGAATGGTGGACATCTCTAACATCGAATCCAGCCCTTTCTCTAGATAATCCACCTGGTCCTAAGGCTGAAAGTCTTCTTTTATGGGTTAATTCGGCTAAAGGATTTGTTTGATCCATAAATTGAGAGAGTTGTGAGCCACCAAAAAATTCTCTTACAGCAGCTCCCACAGGTCTCTGATTTATTAAAGATGCAGGTGTAGTTGTTTCAGGATCATTAATTGTCATACGCTCCTTCACAACTCGTTCCATTCGGACAAGTCCTACTCTTAACTGATTCTGTATTAATTCTCCAACAGCACGAACTCTTCTATTGCCTAAATGATCGATATCATCTGGAGTTTCTCTTCCATTATTGATATCTAAAATTTTCTTTACCACAGCAATAATATCTTCTTTAGTTAAAGTTCTTTCCTCAATAGTTTCACTACCAAGCCGTTTATTGACTTTATATCTTCCTACCTTGCCTAGATCATACCTACGAGGATTAAAAAATAAATTATGTAACATAGCTTCAGAATTTTCTAAAGTAGGAGGTTCTCCAGGTCGTATATGTCGATAAAGTTCAATGAGTGCATCTTTTCGCTCAATTGCATTTGGATCACGATCCAATGTTGTCTTGATATAATTATGATCAGAATCGGTATCAAAATTTTTGAATTCTTCAAGAATGGCTTCAGGAGATTCAAATCCGATAGCACGTAAAAAAGTAGTTACTGGAATACGTCTTTTTCTATCTACTTTCACAGAAATTATATCACGGGAACTAGTTTCAAATTCTAACCATGCTCCTCGATATGGAACAAATTTAGCATTGCCCATTTTTTTACCGGTAACAGGATCTTCTTCAAGTGTAAAATAAACTCCCGGAGATCGTACTAATTGGCTAACAACTACACGTTCAGCACCATTAATAATAAACGTACCGTTTGTAGTCATGAACGGAATATCTGCAAGAAATATCTGATTCTCTTTTATTTCCCCAGTCTGTTTGATTTTTAAATGCGCTGTCACATATAATGCAGATGCATATGTCTTTTCTAATTCTCTACATTGAGATTCAGTATATTTCGGTTGTTTAAACTCATGGCCAATAAAATTTAACTCATATCGGGTACTATTAAAGTCCTCTATTGGAGAAATTTCTTGAAGTAAATCAGTCATGCCTTCAGTTTTGAATAAGTCAAATGACTGACTTAAAACTTGAATTAAGTTTGGAACACTTGCTTCAAGCGTACTAGATGCAAAACTATTCTCAACGCGTTTTATATTAGCAGAAGGTTCAATAGCAACCATATGAAACACACTCCTTTGTTGAAAGTAAAAAATACCATCCCATTTAGGAATGGCAAAATGTAATTGGGATATCCCAGTTAATTCGGAAACTTATATATGCTATGATAAGCCTGTGAAATAAAATTATAAGCTATGATAATACACTGGTTTATCATTTTTGTCAAATTGCAATTAGTTTAATTTTTCAATTATTGATAAATTAGCCAAACTCATCAATAATTTCTTTTTCCCCGTATTAGTAAAATGAACTTCAACAATATAATCGTTTCCACTTTCAGTACATAGTAATACCATGCCTTCACCAAATGTTTTATGGCTTACTTTTGCACCTACCAGAAGAGGCTTGATTACAGATTGGTTTTCCGGAGTACTGTCAACTTTAGGCTTATTTACTATAAAATTATTCCTATGAGTATTTGAAGTATCTGCATTTGTTTCTAAACTTGCGGTATTTAAACTTGGAATATCTGATAGAAACCTTGAAGGTATACTTGCTTGACTACCTTGGCCAAAACCATAACGTTTATACGTTCTTAATAAATACAATAGTTTTTCTGCTCGTGTTATTCCTACATAGCATAGTCTTCGTTCTTCCTCTAATTGCATTGGATCATCCATACTTCTTATATGAGGCAATAATCCTTCTTCCATGCCTGCTATAAAAACAACAGGAAATTCCAGTCCCTTTGATTGATGTAGCGTTATTAGTGTTATAGAGTGTTCATTGCTATCTAAATTATCTACTTCACTAACTAAGACTATTCGATCTAAATAATCGCTCAAAGAACTAATATCTTCTGTTTCCTGCAATTGCAAAGCCAAGCCTTTTAGCTCCAATATGTTTTCTATTCGATCAACGCCATTATTCTCATCTTTTTGTAAAAAGACTTGATATCCAAAATCTTTAATAACCTTATCGATTATTTCAGAGGGAGAAAGATCTTTAGATTCTTTAATTAATGAGTCTAATGAATTAAAAAAATGCATCAAAGCTGTAGCTGCTCGCTTACTTAATCCAATTGTTTTTTGCAAATCCTCTAAATTATTGTATTCACTAAGAATCTGATAGATAGATTTATTAATTGATTTAGCAAAATCAGCTAAATATTTATTACTAGTTGAACCTATACCTCTTGGAGGAACATTTATAATCCGATTAAAACTAATATCGTCATTAGGGTTTAGTATTACTTTTAGATATGAAACTATATCTCGAATTTCTTTTCGACTATAGAACTTTATGCCACCTATAATTTTATATGGGATTTTATTAGTAAGACAGGCCTCTTCAATCACGCGTGATTGGGCATTTACCCTGTACATAATTGCACAATCTTCCCATTTGAATTTTTTTAGTTTAACTAAACGTTCAATTTCGTGAATAATTTTTTCAGCTTCGTCTTTTTCAGAATAACCTTCAGCTACTACTATAGGTTCTCCCAATCCATTATCTGTCCATAATTCATTACTAACATTCGTATCGTTTACAGATATAAGCTTTGAGGCGGCATCTAATATATTTTGTGTCGAACGATAGTTTTGTGAAAGCTTTATGACTTTTGTCTCTGGGTAATCTGCTTGAAATGATAATATATTTCTTGTATCAGCATTTCTCCAAGAATATATTGATTGGTTAGGATCTCCAACAACACAGATATTCTTGTTCACACTACCTAACAATTTCATAAGATTATATTGAGCAATATTTGTATCCTGAAATTCATCAATCATCAAATGTTCATATTTATTACTATAATAATTATGCGTTTCTTTAGAATGTTGTAATAAATTTACTGTAGTCATCAAAAGGTCATCAAAATCAACGGCAGTATTGCTATTTAATTTTAGTTGATAATTTTCATACACTCTATTTACTATTTCATCGTAATAGTTTTGACCAGTACCATTCAAAACTTCGAAGGATTGTAAATTGCTTTTATGTTTTGATATAGATGCTAATAGGGTTCTGGGTGTAAATCTTTTATGGTCAATTTGAAGTTCTTTTAAAGTTTCAGTAATAACTTGTATTTGATCACTATCATCATATATAACAAAATTAGGATTCAATCCCACAAACTTTCCATGTTGCCTTAGTAGATAAACACAAAAACCATGAAACGTTCCACATCGTAAATTAAAAGCATCTCTATTGGGAATCATCGCCCTAATTCGTTCTTTGATTTCATTCGCTGCACGATTGGTAAAAGTCACAGACAAGATATTTTGAGAGTCTATTGATAATTGACTAATGAGATAAGATATTCTATGAGTTATTACTCGAGTTTTACCACTACCTGGACCTGCTAAAACTAACAATGGGCCATCGGTCGTATAAACAGCTTCTTCTTGTTCAGGATTAAGACCAGGGGGAAATTGATTGTTCATAATTTTTCATTTAATTTATTAAAAGTCTTCAATATATTTTTTATACTCTAGATCATTTTCTCTTACATCGCCTCTATCAATTAATGCTTCATTAGATGGTGAAGCCGGTTTATAACCAGCAGGCATATTACCAACCCTCATATCTTGAACTTCTGTTCCATTTTTATATTCTGAAACTATACCATCATCTTCAAGATCTAAAATATCATCTTCTTTTAAACCTAATAAATCAGACAAAACATATATATTATGATACCCGAGAGGTGCAGTTGGACTTTGAATAAATCCATCAGTTTTTGACATCTGGAAAGGCAATCCTGAATAAATACGTTGTCCAATATTTGTATCTTCATGATGCTCAATCTTTTCAAAAAAATTACGGTGTTTATACTGTGAATTAGTAAGTAAATCTCTTGAATTATTAACAGGAGCAGCAGATATATTTAAAGATTGAAGTTTTTCAACAATTTCAAATTTCGAAATACTTTTGCTCCAATTAGTTATTATTTCATCAATAGATTCATGATTATTCATTCGATTTTCACATGTAGAATACTTATCTAATAGTAAATCTTTTTCTCCTAATAATGCAGAGAATTTTGCCCATTCATCATCAGATTGAATAGATAAAACAAACCATTCATCATCTCCACTACAAGGATAACAACCCTGAGGAGCAAATACGTTATGTCGATTACCTTTTCTTGGAGAATAGTGATTATTATAAGCTACATCTAACAAATGGGAGCTCACCATAGGAACACATGCCTCCAGCATAGAATGATCAATCCATTGTCCTTGTCCTGTTTTATTTCGATGAAATAAAGCCATAGAAATGGCGCTAACAATATTCCACGCTACAACTAAATCCATTATGGATTGTCCGGCTTTACTTGGAGTTCGATCAGGAAATCCAGTTAAGTGAGATGTAGTAGCGGCTTCAATTACTTGAGCCATACCCACATAATCTTTCCATGGTCCAGTATGACCATAACCAGAATTAGACAACATAATAATGTCTGGTTTCACTAGTTTAAGTGATTCATAATTCAAACCTAAATTTGTCATGACACGAGCAGAAAAATTTTCAGCAACAACATCAGAAATAGAAACTAGTTCTTTAAATAATTCCCGTCCACTATCTTCTGATAAATTTAACGTAAAACTTTTTTTACTTCTATTCGACCCATTAAAAGCACCCGAACGATCGTGCCAATTTATACCTGGATCACCATCTGGGAAAGGACCTAAAAACCGATAGAAATTCGGCCTTTGCGCATATTCAACATGTATAATTTCCGCACCCATATCCCCTAAAATACTCATTGCCATTGGTAAAGCAAGAATATCTGAAGTTTCTATAATTCTTATACCACTTAATGGTAGAGAGGCATTACCCATTATTATTTTATTATTCCTTTGTTCTTGAATTCTGCTATAGAATCTTTATCTATTTCTAAAAGATGAATTAAAATTTCTTCGGTATTTTGACCAAGTGAAGGAGATCCCTCAACAGGTATCCCTTTAGTCGAATCTAATCCAAGAATATTTGAGACGTGAGGTAATCCTTTTAATAACCCATGGTCAAGATCTACATAATATTCTCTATCAATCAATTGTTCACATTCTAGTAATTCCTTAGGATTGAGTTCTCTGCTTGCCATAAGACGCCAAGCATGAGCTTCATGGAAAAATTCATTCTTATCAATTTCTTGTAAACGGTTTAAGTATAGAGATTTTAGTTCTTCATAATTTTCTTCTCTCCCTTGCGGAGTGGCAAATTTATCTTCATACATTTCAGGCACTCCAAGAAATGCTGCAATCTCTTCAAAGTCTGTGCTTCTAATTACTGAAAGACCTACATGCCCATTATTTGCAGGCCACAAATCAACACCAAATAACAATCGTTCTTTAGGGCCACGACCCCAAATTGCACCAGTATAAGTATAATATTGTAAGGCATATGGTATACAAGAAGTAACAACTTCAGCCATACTTATATCTATATGTTGACCACCAAACCTGTCTATTGCAAGAAGTGCCATCATAGTTGAGCTCAATGCTACTTGCCCTGCAACAAACTGAAACAATGGAACTCCAAAAGAAATCGGTTCACCATCATAATCACCACTAACATACATATTCCCACCTATAGCTTCTAAGGTGATTTCATCCCACTTCCAATTACTTATTGGGCCAGTTTGACCGTATCCAGTTATTGACGTAATGATAAGATTAGGATTCCTATCTAACAAATCATTAAAAACAATATTTTTTTCTGCTAAATATCCTGGATTAGTTCCATCAATAATAAGATCAGCTTTATCAATCAATTTATGAATTAATTGTAATGAATCTGGGTTATCAAAATCAGCAACAAAACTTTTTTTCCCTGTATTTAAGCTAAGAAAGAGTGTGCTGTTTTGTGAACCAGAAGAATCTTTTAGAAAAGGTTCTTCAAAACGTATGGAATCACCGTCTATTGGCTCTATCTTTATCACATTTGCACCATAATCAGCAAAGATTTTCGAGCAATAAGAACTTGATATGCTTGAACCTATTTCTATAACTATTATGTCTTCTAATGGTAACAAATATCTCCCTACTCCCTACACAAAATCATAGAGCGAACCTCATGGCCTTGAAGTTCGCTCTAAAATATATAAACCTAACTACTTAATTTGATGGCTTAGGGAAGAAATCTTCTTTCCAAGGCCAATCTCCATCAGGCTCAAACGTTGGCAAACCTTTATCTAATCTATCCTTATAAGGACTAGCAATAGGTTCACGCCATGGATAAACTCCACCTTCATAAGCTTTTGATCCTACTTTGAAATGCTTTGTTTGTTCTAATGTTTCCACAAACGGAGCATTTATATCATAGACTTTGGTCTTAACATTTCGACCATCAATACCATTAGAAGGTCTGGGTCCAGCTCGGGAAACATGTCCCCACAACTGCCTACCCAGGATTTCTTCAGCCATCCAAACAGTTTCAATTAACTTATCTAAATCAACACCTGTTTCAATACCCATATCTTCCATCATATGCATTGTATCTTCTGTAGGAGCCATCCCTGTAGCTCTTCCGTTACCACAATAAGGGCAACCACCGAATCCACCGATTGTTCCATCAAGAGCCAAGTCGTCTTCAGGACCGAGCGCTCTCAAAGCTGCATAATGTGAAGTTACTGCCATTCCTCTACTATTATGAGAATGTAATGACCAATGAATAACTTCAGGCCATCTCTCTTTAACTCGATATATAATTTCTTCTACTTTTTCTGGATGAACCCATCCCATAGGATCTCCCATACTTGCCTGTGTTACTTTTATACCAGCATCTTCCCAAAGAGCAACCTGATGCTCAAGCAAGGCAAAATACTGATCTACAGTAAAATCTCCAAGAAAGTTTGAACCAAAAGAAGCATTTGCTCCTACACCAGCTTCTTTCGCGCCAGATTCAATAGCTCGAGCAATAACTTTTGGCCAATTTTCCATCTCTTGCATCTGTGATCTGTTTGTATTCCTTCGCACAAAAATATCACACATATGACAACTAAGTGTAGGTCGTCCAGAACCTCTCTCAATAGTCAAAGGAGGTGAGTATTCTTTAGCTCTTTCCACTCCTCTTTCATTAAGAGCTAATGCAGTATACGTAACTCCTTCTATTGGCTTGAATTTAGACATCAATTCGTCCATTCTAGCCATTTGTGGAGTATATCGAGGGCTAACAAATGATCCTACAACTATTTGTTTTAAACCAGTTTCACCTAAGGCATTGAGCAATTCAATCTTATCGTCGATAGCTATATTGGCATCTTCAATTTGCATACCTTCCCGCAAACCTTGCTCAGTGTAAGTGACTTTTGGATATCTATTTGACATATTCCCCTCCTTTCATGGTTTTGCAAAAATAATTAATTAAAAATATTTTGGGCATTCTAACTCCTTTCTGACCTTTGGCACCCCCAGGGTGGAGTCCTTGTCTTAAATTAAAAAACCCTACAAGAAACAATTTTATGCCTTCGGATAATTGGACCCTTGCAATTTATTTCCTGTCACAGATAAATCAAAGCCTATCAATAAATTAATGTCAATACTAAAGATCTATATATAACAAAACGGTTTTCACAAATCATTTGTATTATTTACAAGTAATGAAATATCGGGATGATTATCTAAATATTTGTCGATATTTTTTTGGATTTCTTGATTAAAATTCTCCGATAATATTTCATCTGCAGTCATGATCAAAGCATCTTCTTGATTATCAGAATAGTATCTCTTTCTTTTACCAACCTCAATTAAATTATATTTTAGATATAAATTCTGTGCTACCAGATTAGATACTCTAACTTCTAACGTTACTGAATTAGATCTTCTTTTAAATGCTCTCTGAAATGCAGTTATTAAAAGCATTTCCCCTAAACCCATTCGCCTAAATTCTTCACGAGTAGCTATGGATGTAATATGTACTTCATCCAATGAAAGCCAAATACCAAGATATCCAACAATAAATGAATCTTTTTTTTCAAGGTTTTGGTCTAAAAAAATTGACTGGACTTTTTTAATTGTTTTTCTTAGAAGTGATGTATGGGAATCTGATTCTTGAAGAAATAAATTATAGCCACTATGGCAATGAATAACCAAGTATTCTGTTGATTTATTAGTAAGCTCTCTCTTAAATGAAATAGGTGGCCACATAGTAGGAAAAGCTTGACGCTCTATCTTTGCGACTTCAGAGATATCACTATTGTTCATAAATCTTACTGAAAAATTCATAATCGATTAGTTACAAAACCTATTCAAACAATTAATTAATTAATGAAATTCGTGGTAAAACAAAACGAATTGTTGGCATTTTATCACTATATAAGTAATAATGGCGTAAGAATTATTAATTTTTTATATCTGTTTTACCAAAAGTTTCTATGAATGTATTAATCAGACTAGCTAAAAGAACTGCAATTTATAAACGACAATTACTTTTAGCATACCTCTCTATAATTGGCGTTACCGTTTTTGGATTAATAATCCCAAAATTAATTGGAACTGCCATAGATGCTGTTATTATTTCGGGCTCTTCAAAAGGTTTATGGCTTTTAGCAGGCGGTATTATATTAGCTAATTTATTTAGGGGTTTAATGGCTTACGGACAAACATTCTTTGGTGAATCCTTAGGCCAACAAGTAGCTTATGACTTACGAAATGAATTCTACACCCACCTACAAACTCTTAATTTCGATTTCCATGATAAACATCAAACAGGTAATTTAATGTCAAGAGCCACAGCTGATATTGAAGGTATTAGGATGTTTGTACAAGGGGGGATGATACGATCTTTTTTCTGTATCAGTTTAATAATAGGAGTAATGATTTTAATTGTTTTATTGGATTGGAGATTAAGTTTATATTGTTTAGCATTTGTACCATTTATCATTTGGAGAGGAAGTAAATTTATTCTAGCTCAGCGTGAAAAATGGTTTCATGTCCAAGTAGAAATGGGGCATATGACCACAATATTACAAGAGAATTTGTCGGGACAAAAGGTAGTAAAGGCATTTGGTGCTGAAGAATTTGAAGAAAAACGATTTTTAAACCGAACTGGGAAAGTAGCAAAATATGCTTATGAAGCCGCAGCTTTACAAGCCAATAATGCAGGTATGATGACATTTTTTTATATGGCAAGTACTGCTCTTATATTATGGGTAGGTGGAACTGAAGTTATCAATGGCAATATGACTGCTGGAGAATTAGCTCAATTCATATTATATCTTGGAATGTTGGCTATGCCAGTTAGAATAGCGGCTTGGGTCACTAATTCTTTTTCCAGAGGCCTTTCTGCAGGAACAAGAATATTTGAAATCCTTGATAGTGATCCATCAATTTCCAATCACCTAAACGCTGACTCTTTAACAAAAATTAAAGGAGAAATTAAATTTGAAAATGTTTGTTTTTCTCATGAATCTGGGAAAAACATACTAGAAAATATTAATTTCCGTATAAACCCGGGTGAAACTTTAGGAATTATTGGCCCTCCAGGAAGTGGGAAAACGAGTATTATAAACTTAATCCCTCGTTTTTATGAACCTTCAAGTGGCAAAGTAACTATTGACGATATTTCTGTTGATGAATTTGAAATGACCAATTTACGGAAAAACATTGGATTAATTCACCAAGACGTTTTTCTATTTACTGATTCAATTAGAGAAAATATAGCATATGGTAATCCCAATGTTCCTTTTGAAGAAATTGAAAAAGTTGCAAAAATTGCTCAAATACATGACTTTATAATAACGCTACCACAGCAATATGACACAGTTGTAGGGGAAAGAGGAAGTACTTTATCTGGGGGCCAACGACAAAGAATTTCCATAGCAAGAGCCTTATTGATTAACCCACCTATATTAATTATTGATGATGCCACATCTAGTGTTGATACAATTACTGAAAAATATATTCAAGCACAATTAGAAAAAATTTCCACGGATAAAACAACGATTATCATTGCTCATCGAATTAGTTCTGTACAAAATGCTGACAATATTATCGTACTAAACAATGGCCTTATCGAACAAAAAGGTCATCATAATGAATTGATTAAACAAGAGGGTATGTACAAAAATTTATATAATTTGCAAATTGCTGACAATGAATCAGGTAAATCCTTCAACAATGAAAATCCACCTTTAAAAGGACAGATCCATAATGCTTAATAAGCGAACAGCCGCATGGACCACCCTCAATGAAGAAGAAGTAGGCGCAGTTTGGGATTTCGGAGCTGCAAAGAAGCTTTTCCCTTTTCTAAAAGGAAAATTGATGGTGTTTACAGCCGCAATGGTAATGATGGTGTTTTATACATTATCGTTAGTTGCTCTACCCAGAATAATTGGCTATGTAACAGATACATTTATCCTTACGAAAAACACATCTAGTTTAGACAAATGGGGCATTGCTTTATTCGCTGTAGTTTTAGTAAATTATATAGCCAATGTAAGTTACCTAAAATTATTAGCTCAGGCATCACAACATGTTCTTCTTAATTTACGTATGAAAATGTTTGATCATTTACAAAATTTATCCATACCTTTTTTCGATAAAAATGAGGTTGGAAGAATAATGAGCAGAATTCAAAATGATGTAAACCAATTACAGGAATTCTTTCCAATGCTTGCACTTACACTTGGAGACCTACTAAGTGTGGTGGGTATAACAGTTGTTATGTTGGTTATGAATATTAAATTAGCTTTATATTGCTTTATTGTAATGCCTTTTCTGTTATTTGTTATTGCCCTTTGGCAAACTCGGGCCAAATCTGCATTTGTAAAAGTCAGGCAAGCAATATCAGTGGTCAACTCAAGGCTTCAACAAAACATTACTGGAGTACGTATAGTACAAAGTTTCAATAGAGAAAAAAGAAATGCAACTAACTTCGACAGGGTTAATGACGACCATTTACAAGCAAACATAAAAGCAATTAGATTATCTTCTGCTTTGATGCCAACAGTAGAATTTGTTACAGCTATTTCTTTAAGTCTAGTTATAATAATTGGCGGCAATATGGTTTTAGATACAGAATTAAAAATAGGAGAACTAATTGCTTTCACACTCTATGTTCAGAGATTTTTTGAACCTATAAGAAGCCTAACCATGCAATATACAGAATTTCAACGAACAACAACTTCCGCTGTAAGAATATTTGAATTACTTAGTGTTAAGCCTGAGGTAATTTATAATGAATCCATAAAGTCTATCAGCCCTATTCAAAATTCAAATAAGTTGAGCTTTGATAATGTTACTATGGAATATACTAAAGATAGATTTGCTTTGAAAAATTTGAATCTAGACATTCGATCAGGAGAAATGATCGCTTTAGTTGGCCCAACAGGAGCAGGAAAAACGACAATTGCCTCTCTTGCTGCAAGGTTTTATGACCCAACCGAGGGGAAGGTACTGATTGATGGATTAGATTTAAAAGAGCTACCTCGGGAATATCTAAGACAACGTCTAGGGATGGTATTACAGGAACCTTTTTTATACTCACTCTCTGTAGCAGAAAATATTAAATACAATCACCCAACAGCATCATTAGATGACATAATTCGAGTAAGTAAGGCTGCAGGTGCTCATGAATTTATCAATGAATTAAAAAATCAGTACGATACAATGTTGCATGAACGAGGTATGAATTTAAGTCTAGGACAAAGACAATTGATTAGTTTTGCAAGAGTACTCTTAGCAGATCCTGAAATATTGATTCTTGATGAAGCAACAGCTAATGTTGATACTTTTACAGAAATAAAAATCCAACAGGCATTGAGCACTTTATTGATTAACCGCACATCGATAGTAATTGCACATCGATTATCAACTATAAAAAATGCCAATAGAATTATCGTAATGGACCAAGGAGAAATTCTTGATTCTGGCAATCACGATGAGTTAATGGAATCTTGTAAATTTTACCAAAATTTATACAATTTAAACTTCACTGAATAAAATATCAATACAACCGTAAGTTATATTGATGCATCCCCTTCAATAAAACCATAATGCCAGAGATAGCAACTGCTAATAACCCTTGTAAATCTGGAAAACCATATTTCATTTCCATTAGATTGTACTGATACTTAGTTATAGAAGAAAAAACTATAAGCACGATAAATAATGCTCCTACAATTGCAAATGCTTTGGTTTTAATTATAAGAATTAACATTACCGGAAATAATATTAAAAAAGCTAGTGGATTGATTGCGCATGCAACACCTATACATTTTGCTAAACCTGTTCCTCCATTAAATTTAAAGAATATAGGGAAAAAAGTACCCAATAAGATAAAGCATGGAAAAATAACTGTTATAAACTCATCGATATTTCTTGTGAAAAACATACAGGTCGTGAAAATTGCAAACCCTGTAAAAACATCTCCAAAAAAAACTAAAAATCCTCCTGATAAACCAAATTCTCTTGAAAAGTTAGCGGTTCCGGGATTATTAGTACCAAATTCAATTATATCTTTTTTATAAAGCCTTGTAATAATATTAGCCCATACCAACGAGCCGCCCAAATAGGCGAAAACACAGAGCAATATAAAATTAAGATAACCCACAGCCACTCCTTCATTAGATTAAATTATATGATTTTCTTTTCTTTTAACAACTCAATATCCATATTAGTCAAATTTAACATTTCTTTATATACTTCATTGTTATCTTGTCCTAGATAAGGGGAGCTATTACGAATTCTCCAAGGTGTTTTTTGAAAAACATATGGAGCACCAGGATAAAATGAAGATTTATCTAAACTCTCATGCTCTATATTAACAAAAAATCCTCTTTCCCAAAAATGGTCATCTAAAACATTTTCTTCAGGCGCTCTAACTAATCCCCATGGTAAACCAATAGATTGAGCTCTATTAAAAACATATTCAGAATCTAACGAATTTATTAAACGACCAATATGGGTAAACAAAGTAAACATAAGACCAGAGTCTCTATTTCTCTTTGTTACCATTTCTTCATACTTAGGTTGTAATAATTCAGAACCCTCGCCAGTTTCCTGAATCCATTCTAATAATTTTCCCCATCTATTTAAATCTTGCGGAGGAGTTCCAAATACATGAATCATTCCCCCATCTATACATTTATAAATTGCAGGTGGGGTGGGGATTATACTGTGATGACGTCCAGTTTGTCTGAGAGGTACATTATTTTGGTAAAAAAACATAGGTAAAGCTGCTTCAGTAGATGAAGAGATCGCTTCATGAATTGAAACGTCAATAAATTGCCCTTTATTTGTCATATCACGGTAAATTAAAGCAACTAACGTAGAAATTGCAGCGTAGTGAGAACCCGTATAATATCCAGCCCAACCATCAGGACAAATTGGAGGACTCCCTGGCAAATGATCGTATCCACAACTTGCTACAGGTCCACCCAAAGATAAGGCAACTAAATCTGAGGTTTTATAGTTTGCATACGGGCCTGTCCTACCAAAACCCGTAATAGCAGTCCATATTAATTTACTATTTTTCTCAACAATATATTCATAGGTTAACCCACAATCTCTCAAATAATCATCATCAAAAGATTCTAAAATTATGTCTGCTTTTAAGCACAAATCTTTTAATATTTCCATTCCTCTATCTGTAGAAATATCCAACGTTATACTTTTTTTACTCGTATTATTATACCAATCATAAAGACTAGATTCCTGACTTATTTGATCCATGTAAAAAGGTCCTATAGATCGCGTCTTATTTCCTGATATTGGTTCAATTCTAATAACTGTTGCGCCCATATCTGCAAGTAATTTGCCTGTGTATACACCTTTTTCATCAGTTAAATCTAAAACGATAATATCATTCAAAGCGCAGGTTTGAGTTATCAAAAGACCTCCTCGCTTTCCATTAAATCAATGTCTTTTTTTGGGTATCCTAATAAATCAGATATAACATATTTACTATCCTGACCCAAAATTGGAGAAGAACGTTCCATACGATATCCTATATCACTAAATTTCGCGGGGAATCCATCAAACTCATAAGTGCCAATTTCTGGGTGTTCAATTGTTTGAAAATATTCTCTAGACTTTAATTGAGGGTCATCAGTTACTCTATCTTTTGCATTCTGAACAATTCCCGCGCTTATTCCCTCTTTCTGTAACATATGCATTAGTTCTAATGAATTCCTATCAATAAGAGATTTGCTGATTTCTTTATCTAATAAATCTTGATTTGTAATTCGTAGTTCATTTGTTGTAAATAAATCATTATTTAGCAAATCTAACCTCTCTAAAGATATACAAAATTTCCCCCACTCTTCATTATTTGATACTACTATAGCAATCCATTTATCTTCACCTAAACAACGATAAATATTATGAGGAGCAACAATATCAAATCGAGCTCTATTCCCTGGTGGATTTCCTGGACGTCTATATTTCCTTCCATTCACAAAATAGTCTAATAAATATGTTCCAGTAAGAACCATACCTGTTTCTACTTGTGATATATCTATTGATTGACCCTCTCCAGTATTATTTCTATGATGCAAAGCTAGAAGTAATGCAATTGCTCCATAATATCCTGCAGTATGATCTAAAAATGAATAACCCCAACCTGCAGGAAATTCATCAGGCGATCCTGACATATAGGTTAGCCCTGACAATGCCTGAGCTGTTGGTCCCCACGTTGTATAATCTTGTTTACTTCCGCTATGACCAAAACCCGATAAACTTAAATATATAATATCTGGTTTTATTTTTTTCTGTTCTTCATAATTTAGGCCCCATCTATCAAGAACTTTTGAGCTAAAATTTTCGATTAAAACATCAGAAACACTAATTAGGTTCTTTAGAACATCCATACCATCCGGATGCATAACATTTAGCGTCAATGATTTTTTATTCCGATTTAGATTATTAAAAAAACCACTACGATTTTCACCAGGTATATTTTCTGCAAATGGAGGAGCTCCTCTAATATAGTCAGGAGATTCTTTATATTCCACTTTTATAACTTCAGCACCCAAATCTGCAAAAATTCTGGTAGTCTGCGGGCCTGCTACTATCCATGTTAAATCAACTACTCTAATTCCAGATAACGGCAGTGGTTCCCCTATGTCATTATGATTAAAAATCATACACTACCTTTCCACTGAGGGGTTCTTTTTTCTACAAAAGCACTCATGCCTTCTAATCTATCCGGAGATGCCATGTGCAAATCTATCCAATAATAAGTTTTATTAAATGCAGCCTCAAGGGGTAAATCAAACCCAATAGTTGAAGCTTCTTTAGTTCCCTGTATAGCCAAAGGCGCACATTTTATGATGTCTGAAGCCCACTCAGATACAACAGAGTATAATTTATCTAAAGGACACACTTGATTTACTAACCCATAAGAAAAAGCATCTTGCGCAGAAAGTCTTCTTGCTGTAAGCATTATGCCCATTGCAACTTTATAAGGAATTTGCCTTGGTAGCCGATGCATTCCCCCAGCTCCTGCAACCAATCCTACGGTAGGCTCAGGTAGGCCAAATTGTGCATGGTCTGCAGCAATAATAATGTCACATGCTAATGCCAATTCAAAACCTCCTCCCAAAGCAAATCCATTTACAGCTGCAATTAATGGTTTTGACATTCTATACCTAGGATTTGTTATACCACCAAATCCACCCAAAGGCATATTGCCTAATTTATTGTGATCTAACCCTTTTTTTGCTAATTCAGTAGAAAATTTCAAATCATTACCTGCACTAAAAGATTTATCTCCGGCTCCTGTAAGTACTGCGACTCTAATATCTGGATTATTATCAATTTGATTCCATATGCTAAAGAGCTCAACATGAGCTGGTTGATGTAAAGCGTTTCTTACTTCTTCTCTATTTATTGTCACCCATGCTACTTGATCTTTTACTTCATATTTTACATATTGGTAATCCATATCTTCTCCTCATTCAGCTAATTGTTTAATATGTTGCTCTACCACCGCTAATATCAAATACAGCTCCAGTACTAAAAGAACATTCAGGAGATGCCAGCCATGCAACAAGTGCAGCGATTTCACTTATTTCCCCGGTTCTTCCTACGGGTATTTTATCAACCATATATTTCACTTGCTCAGGGGTGAATTCGTCAAGAATCCTAGTTTGTACAACAGCTGGAGTAATACAATTTACCAAAACCCCTGTACCAGCTAATTCTTTACCTACTGACTTAGTAAGCCCAATAACAGCAGCTTTTGTTGCAGAATAAGGAACCATTCGCGGGTTTCCTTCTTTACCTGCTATAGATGCGATATTAACTACTCGTCCATAATCTTTTTCCATCATGTAAGGAATCACTTCATGACAAAAGGAAAAAACGCCCCTTAAATTTGTTCTGTATACTCTATCAAGTTCTTCTACATCCAATTCCCATATATTCCCATTTTTACCACCAATACCTGCATTATTAACAAGTATATCGATTCTACCCCATGTATCTATTGCCTTCTTAGCTGCATCTTGCGCAGTTTCAGGATTAGCAACGTCACCAATCACTATTTCAATATCTATACCTTTTTCAGCCAATTCAGTACTTGCTTTTTGAGCCATATCAGAATCAAAATCAACCATTACTATTTTGGCACCTTCTTTTGAAAGTCTCTCAATTACCCCATATCCAATTCCAGTTGCTGAACCAGTAACAATGGCTACTTGCCCATTAATGTTTGCCATAATTTCTCCTCATCAATACTTTCCAGAGTCTAAAAAATATTCTAACTCTTTTAATGTCGGCATAGATTCCTGAGCCCCTGATTTTGTAACAGCTAAAGAACCTGATGAAACACCCATTTGAACAGATTTCTCAAAAGTTTGACCCTGTAATAAAAAGGCTGTAAATCCTGCATTAAAAGCATCTCCAGCAGCTACTGTATCAATTGCTTGTACTTGAGGTGCTTGGGTAAAACCAGAAACTTCTTTATTTAGATAACATGCACCTTTATCTCCTAATTTAATAATGACCCCTTGCTTTACACCTCTCTCAAACAGAGTTTTTGCAGCATCCATTGCTTCCTCTTTGGTTTGAACTGTGTGACCTACTAAACTTTCTGCTTCTGTTTCATTTGGAATCAAATAATCAAAAGTTTTATAAGCATCTAGTGGGATTTTTCCTGCAGGAGCAGGGTCCATCACAACAAGTTTGTTTTTTGATTGTGCATATTGTGCTGCTTTTAAAGAAATTTCTAAAGGTAATTCCATCTGCAATAAAAGAGCATCAACCCCATTGTCTAAAGTGGTTTTGATTTTTTGAATTTCTAAATCAGAGCATGTGGCGTTAGCACCTCTAATTATAATAATTTTATTTTGTCCATTATCGCTTACTGATATATGAGCAATTCCGGAGTTCATATTTTTCTCAATGCCAACCATTGATACATCCACGCCAAATAAACTTAAACTATCTAGGAGTTGTTCTCCATAATAGTCATCACCAATCCTACAGACCATATACGTTTCAATACCTAACCGTGATAAAGCAACCGCTTGGTTTCCACCTTTACCTCCTGCTGAAGTATAAAAGTTTTGGCCTATGACAGATTCTCCATCTAAAGGAAATGTTCCCGTCTTGGCAATCAAATCATAATTTAGTGATCCAAAAACGACGGCAGATATTGTAGACAAATATAAACCTCCAATATGATGTAAATTTACCTAACGTAAAGGTGAATAGTAGGTAGGGTTTAATATTGTGTTAGTTACTCTTGCAACTATAGGTCCATTTTTTTCCGTTTCTGCAAAAGCTTTAGCTCGTTCTTCATCTGAACGAAATTTCGCCCATGCTTCTTGTCGATGATTTAAGCTATCAAATTCTAATATATATGTTAATTTTGTATTATCACCAAACTCATCAGTCCAAAATCCAACAACCTTCATATCATATTTTTTAAAGTACCCTAAAGTTATAGTATCAAATCTTTTATTAAGTTCAGGGAGTTTTCCTGGGATTGCTTCATATATTCTCAATTCATGAATCATTTTTCTCTCCTTTTTACTTATATTAAATTGCCTTGTTTACTTTGGTTATATTCTTTACCAAATAAATCATATGCTAATTTTGTTGCGATCCTACCCTTTGGTGTACGAGATAATAATCCTATTTGTAACAAATATGGTTCATACACTTCCATAATTGTTTCAGATTCTTCATTGATAAAAGCTGCCAAAGTATCCAAGCCTATTGGTCCTCCAGTAAAGTTCACAACTATTGCCTCTAATAGTCTCATATCTATCTCATCGAGACCTGTAGGTGTTATACCTAGCTTTGATAAACTTTCATCTGCTATGGATTCTGTGATAATACCATTGGAAATCACCTCAGCATAATCACGTACCCTTTTTAATAAACGGTTTGCTATACGTGGAGTACCGCGAGATCTTATAGCTATTTGTTGTAAACCTTCTTTATCAAATTTAATATTTAAGATTTGTGCAGATCTATTTAATAACAGAACAAGGGATTCAACGTCATAATAATCAAGCCGGTTAATAATGCCAAACCGATTTCTTAGTGGTGAACTAATAGATGCATATCTTGTTGTTGCGCCAATAAGCGTGAAGTTTGGTATTTTAAGATTAACACTACGTGCTCCTAAACCTTTTCCCATCACCCAAGATAGAAAAAAGTCTTCCATAGCAGGGTACAAAACTTCTTCTACTGCTCTACTTAATCTGTGTATTTCATCTATAAAGAGTACATCATGCTCTTCAAGCGAGGTAATAATTGCTGCCATATCTCCTGATCGTTCAATAGCAGGTCCTGCAGTAACACGGATATTTACTCCCATTTCAGAAGCAATAATATTTGCTAACGTTGTTTTTCCCAAACCAGGTGGGCCATAAAACAAAATATGGTCTAACGCTTCACCTCGTTTTTTTGCAGCCTCCATCGAAATGGATAAATTTTCCTTAACAGTTTTTTGCCCAACATAGTCGCTTAGGTTTTTAGGTCGTAAAGTTTCTAAGACTACGTCTTCACCTTTCTCTCCTGATGAAACTATGCGTTCTTCCATATAGATTTTCCTGTAAATTCAGTTTTCTAAACTTTTATTATCAATTTTTTTACTTATTAATTATCTTTTCTTTGATTACTGTTTTAATTGTTTTAACTTTCTTCGATGCATAATAACAGCATTAGCAAATAGGAGGAAAGATATAACAATGATTGGAATTAGTATATTATTTAAGTTATTAATAAATGAATTAATTACTAAGAAACCCACATCCCCAATTTCAGTATAAACTAATTCTAATGATTTTAAATTTGCAGCTTTCGCAGCATCGTTAATTATTTGATTTATCACATTTTTCAAATATAAACTATATCCACCATTTAAGAAGGTAAAGGCAATAGTGGCAGTGATTAGAGTTGGTATAGCACCCCAACCCAATCTTCCATACCACGTTCGTCCACCTAATAATCCTATGGTAATAATACTCAAAATAGCTAGAGTATATAAGGCGATATTAATATATATATTTCCTGTAAGCTTGATAACTTTACGTACCAAAGCTGTATCCAAATACGAGTCAAGGTGGGGTTGTAAATCTTTTTCAGTAATTGTATAACCTGAAGCTAGTAAAGTTTGTATTTTCCCAATATGATTTTCCTGAGATTCGCTTGTATCTTCATGCCCCCTTAAACCTACATAAAATTCATTGACATATTCTTGATCAAAATTCAAACCTGTCGTTGCCCATAATCGAATCTGATCGATCAGATTTATTTGATTAACAGAGAGATAAGATTTTAGTTCTTGTTCAGAAAATACATAATTCGTTGGAATATTATTATTGAGAATAACTTGTAATTCCGAAAGTACCGATGACTTTATAGTATCAATTTGTTCCTCTAACATTTTGTCATATATATAGAGTTTATCAAAATCAATACCTAGAGTTGATAACATAAAACGCATCTCTGGCGAATCTGGAAGAGAGGACAACTTTCCTGGATAACAATCAGGAATCTCAGTGATATTTTGACTTAATAACGCTAGTGTTGTCTCAAAATCACAAACTGGAAGTTGCGATATTGAAGATTCTAATTGTTTTTCTATTTCTGCAGTAATTATTTGGTTTAATTTTGGCTTTAACTCCTTCATATCAATAGACACATCAAGACTTTTAGATTTGCCAATTAAATAAAGATACAACTGATCAACTATATCATCACCAATATTGTTAACAATTTTTTTATCTAATGAAGAGCCGACACCCTCAATGTTTTCAAACATTAATGAATCGCTATTAAATAAAAATCCTTGAGGTAAGTCAAATGAATTTAAATCAAATTGAGATAAGATAGAAATTCCTGCTTTATCTAAAACCATGGAATAAACATTTTGATCACGTAAAATTTGTTTAAACGGGTCAATGACCTTCCCGATATTACTCTTTAAAAGTATATTTAATTCCAGTTCTTCAGTTTCCCCTATCAAATATGCATATGCAGTATCAATAGTTGTATCATAATTGGTTTCATACCACTGGTAATAAAGTAATGAAGTAATGAATAATTCAATATCGGATTTTTCCAATTTTATACTCAAGGGTAATTCACCAGCGTTTTTAACACGACCATGCACATCTTCCACTGTACTAGTAATAACGGCTGTATAAATATCCTTTTTAAAATCGTCATTTTTTAGCTCAATTATTAACTGATCAGTCAGAGTCTTTATATCAAGATGAACACTTGCACTATCATTAACTCCAGTCAAATACGGAATAAAGCTTTGTAACGTTGCTAAAATAAACTTATCAACCCAACTACGCGGTATTGTCTTAATGAGTATTCTATGAACATCATCACTTAAATCATAGTTTTCACCAACCAGTTGACCGGGCAACGTGTCATCCATGAGGTTAGGTAATATATTATTATAAAATCGCTCTGATAAATTAGTACTAGTATAATTTGTAACATAAAACTCTGAATCCAATAATACTGAATGTACATATGTGAATAACATCAATGGGAAAAGAAAAACTATGAAAATAACTAATAATGGCGGTATTAATAAGCGTCTTAAAACAATCATAAATTACTATTTACCTCTATTATTCAAGTCATGAATGGTGATTTTTATCTTATTTAGATTTTACAGTATAATACAAAAAAAATAATTAAAGGTGTTTAATTGAAAAAAAACAACTACCAAGAATGGAAGGAAAAACTACTAGAACCTTTCATAAATATTAATGGAGAACGAAAGACTACTTTTAATACTCTTTCAAATCAAGAAGTACAGCCTACATATCACGATCCAGAAAAAACCCAACAAGAATTTCCTGGAGAATTCCCATATACCAGAGGCATTTATCCTAGTATGTACCGAAGTAGATTATGGACAATGCGGCAATATTCAGGATTTTCAAATCCAGAAAAATCTAATGAAAGATTCAAACATCTCCTCGAACAGGGACAAAATGGTATTTCAGTTGCATTTGATCTCCCAACTCAAATAGGATATGACTCAGACAATAATCTTGCTGAAAGCGAGGTAGGTAAAGTTGGGGTCCCTATCGACACACTCGCAGATATGGAATCACTTTTTAAAGATATCGCCTTAGATACAATTAGTACCTCTATGACTATAAATGCCACAGCACCTATATTACTTGCCATGTACGTTGCACTAGCAAAAAAGCAAAATGTGCCCTTAGAAAATTTACGAGGGACTCTACAAAACGATATTCTTAAAGAATACATAGCAAGAGGAACCTATATATATCCTCCACAACAATCAATGAAACTTATAACAGATGTTTTTGAATATTGTTCGAAAGAACTACCGAAATGGAACCCAATAAGTATTAGTGGATACCATATAAGAGAAGCAGGAAGTACAGCAATTCAAGAGCTTGCATTCACCTTCTCCAATGCAATTGAATATATAAAATCTGCTTTACAAGGCGGACTAACAATTGATGAATTTTGTCCACAAATTTCATTTTTCTTTGTTTCCCAAAATAATCTAATTGAGGAAGTTGCAAAATATCGTGCCGCAAGAAGAATTTGGGCAAGGATAACTAAGGAAATGTTTAATTCCCAAAACCCTAAATCCTCGATGTTGCGATTTCATGTTCAAACTGCAGGTGTCACTCTTACAGCACAACAACCTGATAACAATATAATTAGAAGTACAATTCAGGCTTTAGCTGCGGTTTTGGGTGGAGCACAATCACTGCATGTGAATTCCAAAGATGAAGCCTTGGGGCTACCTTCAGAAAGCTCCGCAATTATATCATTGAGAACACAGCAAATAATCGCATTAGAAAGTGGTGTGGCTGATACAGTAGATCCATTAGGGGGTTCATATTATCTTGAAAAATTAACAGATGATATTGAAAAGGAAGCTTTTAATTATATCGATAAAATAGAGTCTATGGGTGGAGCACTCAAAGCTCTTGAAGCACAATATCAAGAAGATGAAATCGAAAATTCAGCATATATGTTTCAACAAGAACTAGAAAATAAAGAACGGTTTATGGTTGGCGTTAATACTTACCAAGAAGATAGTACTGAAGAAATTTCATTTCAGAAAATATCCCGGAAAGAAATCAAACAACAAATCCAAAAACTTTCTTCAGTAAAGAAAAATCGTAATCAATCAAAAGTAACAAAAAGTTTAGAGAATTTAGAGAATGTTGCCAATACAAAAAATAATATAATGCCTGCAATTATTGAAGCTGTGGAATCGTATTCCACAATAGGCGAAATTAGTGATATATTTAGAAAAATATATGGAGAATATTCTCCTGATTATTAATATAAAGGAAAATATATGGACAATCTATTCTACAATGAAACTGAATTAATGCTATCAAAAACAGTCCAGGATTTTGCACAAGATTATTTAGTTCCAATGGCACCAATATTAGATGAACGTGAAGAATTTCCAATGGAAAACTTTCACCGACTTGCTAGTATGGGTTTGCTTGGAATTACTATTGACGAAAAGTATGGAGGAGCAGGTGGAGGATTTAAAGAATTTTCAATTGTGACAGAAGAAATAGCAAAAGCTTGTGGGGCCACATCAGCAATATATGCATCTCATATAGGACTAGTATTACAAACTATCGCAAAGTTTGGAAATGAAGAACAAAAATCAAAGTTTTTGCCACGATTAATCGACGGAACCTCGATAGGGGCATGGGGCCTTACAGAACCAGATTCTGGCTCTGATGTAGCCTCAATGTCCACTACTTGCATCCCTGGAGATGGTATATATCGATTAAATGGGACAAAACATTTTATAACTAATGGGGATGTGGCTGATACATTTGTGATTTTTGCCACTCAAAATCGTGAACTAAAAACAAAAGGGGTAAACTGCCTCGTAGTTGATCGAGATAGTCCGGGTTTTCAAACTATTAAACAAGACGGTAAATTAGGTATGAAAGCATCAACTACTGCTGAACTCGTATTTGAGAATTGCTCTGTTCCTCAAGAAAATCGCTTAGGGGAGGAAAACACCGGTTTTTATGCTGCAATGCAAATATTAGAATCTAGCAGAATAGCAATTGCCGCACAATCAGTAGGTATAGGCCAAGCATGTCTTGAGGCTGCAACCAAGCACGCTATTACACGAAAAACTTTCAATAATCCAATTGCATCATATCAAGCAATTCAATGGATGCTAGCCGACATGGCAACAGAAATAGATGCAGCAAGATTGCTAACCAGAAGAGCAAGTATTTTAAAAGATATGAATGAGCCACATAACAAAGAAGCATCAATGGCTAAATTATTTGCATCAGAAGCTGCTAATAGAGCAGCATCAAAAGCAGTTCAAATTCTAGGTGGCTACGGATACTTTAAATCAAGTCATGTTGAGAGATATTTTAGAGATGCAAAAATAACTGAAATCTATGAAGGAACTAGCGAAATTCATAGATTAATTATATCTCGCTCAATAATTAACAGCGCAAGTGCGAACTAGCGTGAACACTGACGAAATAACTGTACTTATTGCAAAACCAGGACTTGATGGACATGATCGTGGTGCTAAAGTAATCACACGATATTTATCTGAGCAAAATATCAAAACTAAATTTTCAGGTATAAGAAAGACTCCCGAACAAATAGCGGATTTAGCTGAAAAAATAGATGCAAATATCATTGGTGTAAGTATTTTATCTGGTGCTCACCTAGAACTTGTTGCAGAATTATTCGATTGCTTATATAAAAAAGAGATGAGTCACGTACAAATACTTGTTGGGGGCATAATTCCTGAATCAGATAAAGAAGCATTAATGACACTTGGCGTGAAAGGGGTTTTTGGACCAGGGACGCCTCTTAAAGAAATAGAACTATTTATTCGAAATGCATGTAAGGAATAATATTAAACAATAGTACAATTAAGAAAGGTGCTTATTTTTGCTTTTACCATTAGGAAACTTATTAAAATCTGCTACAGGTAGTATAAAACGTCATGATGTTTTCAAAGATGAAATAGAACTAGACGAATTTGATATTGTATCTAGTGAGGGTGTTTTATGGTTAACAAAAATAAATATGGGCATTTGGGCTAATTCAAAAATAGATTTAACTATTTTATGTAAATGTGATCGATGTTTAAATTCTTATAATCAGAGAATAAATATAGAATCTGATGATATTTACTATAATTTTGACTATTTAGGAAAAAATCCTGAAACATATGATAGAATAGACAGTCATGAGTTTTTTTTAATTAAAGATAATATGATTGAACTAACTGAATCATTAAGGCAAAATATATTTGTAAATTTGCCAATAAAATTGTTATGTGATTTAAATTGTGAAGGTATGGATAAGAATAGCAAAAAAAAATAATATATCGTATACAAGTTAAGTAATAAGATATGGATAAAAGATAAGGAGATAACACCATGGGAGCTTTACCTAAAAAAAAGCGAACTCAATCTAGGAGAGGTGCCAGAAAGAGCCATATTAGCCTCAAAGCGCCAACTTTGACATCTTGTGCTCAATGTGGACAAAAGATTCCACCACATCAAGTATGCCCTGAATGTGGTTACTACAAAGGTATTATGGTAATTGAAACTAAAGTTCAAGAAATAATTTAGACTAAATACTGTTATTATAATCAACAAAGGTGACAGATGGATAATGCAATAATTTTCCCGGGCCAAGGTGCACAAGAAGTAGGAATGGGGAAAAGCCTTTTTGAAAATTCAGACGCAGCTAAAGATGTTTTTTTGCGAGCAGATGAAGCACTAGGCATGCATCTTTCAAAAATAATATTTGAAGGACCGTCAGAAGAATTAGAACGAACAATTAATACCCAACCTGCAATATTAACTGTCAGTATAGCTTGTTTTGAAGCTTATAAATCTCTGAACTCGCTTTCAGTTTCTACAATAGCAAAGTTTGCTGCAGGCCATAGCTTAGGGGAATATAGCGCATTAGTAGCTAATAAAACTATCACCTTAGAAGATGGGGTAAAACTGGTTAGAGAACGCGGAAGATTAATGCAAGAAGCTTGTGATCGAGTTGATAGCGGGATGGCTGCAATAATTGGATTAGAAGAAGATATAGTACAAGATATATGTAAAGAATCTAATACCCAAGCTGCCAATGTAAATAGTCCTGGGCAAATAGTTATTAGCGGGCTTAAAACAGATATAGAAACTGCTGTTAAAATTTCCTCAGATCGAGGTGCGAAAAGAGCAATTCCTTTAAAAGTTAGTGGGGCTTTTCACTCATATCTAATGAGTTCAGCTTTAACAGAAATGAATGAAGCTATCAAAAATGTACCATTTAATAATTCTACAATTCCTTTAATTGCTAATTGCTCAAGTAAATCTATCAGTAATGCTTCAGAAATACGTGAAGAATTAGCAGAACAATTATGCGGTTGCGTGTATTGGCAAAAAGGAATCGAACTTATGGCGAGCAAAGGCGTAACCACATTTTACGAATTCGGCCCTGGTAAGGTTTTATCAGGTATGGTTAAACGAATCGTTGAAAACGCAACTACTCATTCTGTATCGGACTACGAATCATTGATCAATTTACAATCAGAAAATTAAGATTATTATGGATCCTCTAAGATTACGAAAAGACCGTGAATTAATAATCAAAGTACTTTATGAAAGTGATAGTACTGTTCATGACTTAGAAACCATTATCAACAATACCTTCAAACGTATAAAACTTAATGTCTCAAGAAGAAATTATATTTCTACTACTTCAATTAACATTGTGAAAAATCTTAACTCTATTGATCAATCAATAAAAGAATATGCTGTAAGCTGGCCAATAGAACAGATATCTATCATAGACAGAAATATTTTACGCATGTCAATTTATGAATTGCAAAATTCTGACGTTAGCACTACTAGCATTGTTATCAATGACGCTGTAGAATTAGCAAAGAATTATGGAAGTGAACAATCAGGAAAGTTTATTAATGGAGTCTTAGGCTCTTTTGCTAGGAAAACACTGAATATAACATAAAATTTTAATTTGAGGAGGGTTCTTGTGGCCACGATTTTAGAAAGAGTACAACAACTTACAGCGGAACGTTTAGGCGTCGATGAAGCATCGGTAGTTCCTAAAGCTTCCTTTATTGATGATTTAAATGCTGATTCTCTAGATTTAGTAGAGCTAATCATGGCTCTCGAAGAAGAGTTTTCAAAAGACGGTGATCCGTTAGAAATTCCCGATGAAGATGCGGAAAAAATAGTTACTGTTCAAAGCGCTGTAGATTACATTCAATCTAAAGGGATTCAGGATTAGGAGATTTTCAAGGTTAGTCTTATGGAAAATCTTATAGAAATTTCAGGACTGATTCGAAAATGTACTAATTGTGAATTGTCATTAACGAGAACAAATGCTGTACCAGGTGAAGGGTCTTTCCAGTCTAAAATAATGTTAATTGGAGAGGCTCCTGGACACCATGAAGATAAGAGCGGTACTCCTTTTGTCGGGGCAGCTGGCAAATTATTATCAAAATTACTCGATTCAATTGATTTGTCTAGAAGCGATGTATTTATAACAAATATTGTAAAATGTCGGCCCCCAAATAATAGAGACCCCTTACCTAACGAAATTAATCACTGCTCTCCATACTTAACCAAACAAATTGAACTGATTAAACCAACACTCATTATAACGCTTGGTCGTCATTCTTTGTCTTATTTTGTTCCTAATATACCTATTGGAAAAGCCCACGGAACACTTATTACAAAGAAAGGATATACTATTTATCCGACATACCACCCAGCAGCTGCTTTACGACAAACAAGATTCTATGAAATTCTTCAGAAAGAATTTCAACAAATACCTAATTTAATTAAAACCTTAGAAAAACAATCAGATAAACTTGGGACTACTGACAACTAAATACGTTTTTTTTAACTTACCTTAATTAGACATATTCCTTTTTATTGTCTAGAATTGACTGACAATACATAAAAAATGGAAATAATACATGTTCACCAGCATTCTAACAAATATTAAGAAGCTTACACGTGAACTTAGTGATAATCCATCCTCACAGGCGATCGTTTTACTTACAGCTTCGGCAATAATTATTTACCTTCAAAAAGATTACCTCATTGACACGTTTATTCCTAAAATGAATGGATTTATCCTTACCTACATAGGCTACGGGTTTATCACTTTACTAATATTTACAATTGGATGGATTACCGCTGCTATTCGATTCAAAAGAAAAATAACAATATATTGGCAACGTTTCATATCATCTATCTTACTTATTATATCTATTCAAATATTATTAGGTGCTTTCAAAGGCCCCCAAGGTATTGTGTTTAGGGAAACAATGGGAGGAAGATTTGGTGATTATTTATGGAAAGATTTTTATATACCAGGAGCAATATTTTTATTAGTATTATTGTTACTAGCGTTTTACATCTCTTGGCCAAAACTTTCCATAGTCAAAATAAAATCTTCTAAATTATATCTTCTTGCATTTTTTTATTTTATTTCAAAACGATTAAAGCCAATCCCCAAAAAACCTCGAGTACTCGATAAAACACCAGGCCCAGAACAAAAAGATAAACCAAAATTTAACTTGAATGAACCTGTCAAAAACGTTTCAGGTAACCAGGCTCTAAATCAACAAAATAAAATCGGAATAGAATCTCCTGAAATTGAAGAAAAACCAAACAAGGTAAAACAAATAACTCGTGCATTTACTTTTGGAAAACCATGGTCTATACCTGAAATGTCTTTACTCGAATATGGACCTGAAGTATCAATTTCAACTAATGAATCGCAGTTAGTTGCTGAAAAAATAGAAGAAACTTTGCAAAATCACGGGATTGAAGTCGAGGTTAATCAAGTTAAACCTGGCCCAACTGTTACCATGTATGGGTTAACTCCAGGTTGGACCAGAAAAGCCCGAAAACCAAAAAAGAATGATGCCCAAGGTGATAATTCAAATGAAGATACAGACAAAGGGATCCGTGTAAAAGTAGATAGTATAGTTGCGAGAGAAAAAGACCTAGCATTAGCTCTCGCTGCACCAAGTTTAAGAATTGAAGCACCTGTTCCAGGAGAATCTATTGTTGGAATTGAAGTACCTAATAAAACTCCCCTTGTAGTAAGTCTAAGAAAAACCCTAGAAAATGAAAAAGTAAATAAAATTAAATCAGAGAACGGTATTCCGTTAGCCCTAGGACAGGGTTCTAATGGAGAGGCAACTGTTACTGACCTCAGAAAATTACCACATTTACTAATTGCTGGATCAACTGGTAGTGGAAAAAGTGTTTGTATCAATACTCTATTAATTTCTATGATAACTCAAATGACCCCAGATAAATTACGCCTATTACTTATAGATCCTAAAAGAGTAGAACTTACGCCATTTAATGGAATACCTCATTTAATATCACCTGTTGTTGTAGAGCCTGAAGACGCAGTAAAATCATTGAAAGGCCTTCTAGAAGAAATGATACGAAGGTATAAAGTTCTTGAAGCAGTTGGTGTTAGAAATATAGACGGCTATATAAATCATCCTAAAGCAATTGAACCCATGCCTTACTTAGTAATAGCAATAGACGAATTAGCTGATTTAATGATGACAGCGCCTTATGAAGTAGAACAAACACTTACAAGATTAGCTCAATTAGGCAGAGCTACAGGTATACATCTTATTGTAGCAACTCAAAGACCTTCAGTAGATGTTGTAACGGGATTAATTAAAGCTAATTTCCCTAGTAGAATTAGTTTTGCAGTTGTTTCCCAAATAGATTCAAGAACAATTTTAGACTCTAGCGGGGCAGAAAAATTATTGGGGAAAGGGGATATGTTGTTTTTATCCTCAGATTTCCCTAAAGCTCAAAGAGTACAAGGTGCATATTTAAGTGATGAAGAAATTAATAAAATTATAGACTATTGGTCCACATTGAAAGGGACACCTTTGCCAGAAATATCTCTAGAGCTTCCAGTTAATGATATCACTAATCCAGATTTTGACGCAGGTGATTTTCCTAAAGATGAGTTATTCGGCAAAGCATCAGAATTAGCAGGTAGGTATTCTCATATATCCACCTCTTTATTACAGCGAAAACTACGAGTCGGATATCCAAGAGCCGCTAGACTTATAGATCAATTAGAAGATTCTGGAGTTATAGGTCCTGAAGAACCAGGGAAATCTAGAGAAGTCCTCATACAGTCTTAGTTAGATTCTTTTCACGACTTTACCTTGGGTATTGAGATGATGAGTTTTCTCAGTTTTATTATTATTCTTGACTATTACTTCCGTTAATGCTCTTATAGCTAAATCTTTATCAAGACAAATTATAGTCCCAAGTGCTACATATAAAACATCAACAGCTTCATTCGCCACATTATTCATAGGTTCTGATTCCAATGCAACTTTAAGTTCATCCACCTCTTCAGCTTGTATTGGAATTCTATCTAATAATTTTTCTCGACTGTATTCACCTAATAGCTCAAATCTATCATGAAAATTATAGACTGATTGCAATAATTCACTAACTTTTACTTCCAAATCTTCTATAGCCACAACTTACTCCCAGATATATAATGGTTTTTTACTATAAATTTTTTAATTACTTCATTTGGAACAGGCTCAATAAATCTTTTTCAATTATAAATTATTGAGCTAAAAGTTTGTTACAAATATTATGATTGAGGATATTATTGTACATATCAGATATAGAGTTAACTCAATATAGGAATTTTGAAAATATTCATCTAGAATTAACAGAAGGCTTGTCCATTATTTCTGGGAATAATGGTGAAGGTAAAACAAATTTACTTGAATCACTATACCTCATATCTATAGGAAAATCATTTCGAGCTAGAAACGATTTAGAATTAATCCATCAAACAGATTCCAATCAAATCAGTAAATATACTCCCTTAACTAATATCCATGGGGTTACAAAATATAATAATGAAAAGAATAATATACTCATTGTAATTCCTTCAGATGGAAATCAATCAAAACAAATTAAATATAACGGTATTGGTATATCAGCATCGCAATTAGTTGGAAGAACACCTACCGTGCTTTTCACTGCACAAGATATGGATATTGTTTTAGGAAGCCCTGGAAAAAGAAGGCAATTTTTAGATATTTTTCTTTCTCAAATAAATCAGGAATATTTACAAAAATTACAAAAATACCAACAAATTCTAGTACAAAGAAATTCTTTATTGAAATCTATAAGAGATCAACAATCGACAAAAGAGGAATTATCCTACTGGAACTCAGAATTGGTTGATTTAGGGACATTTATTATAGATAAACGCAAAGAAATAATTAATCTTATCAATAAAGAAATTCAAGATATTCACTCAGTATTTTCTCCAACAGAACAATTATTATTTAAATATATACCATCAGTTGCAGGAGAAAAATTCCAGGAATTACTAAATTCAACTATAAACCAGCAAATAGCTACAGGGGTTACTGATATTGGTCCTCAAAGGGATAATATTATAATAAGTATTAATGATTCTTCTGCATATAATTTCGCTTCAAGGGGGCAGGCAAAAAATATTGTCCTTTCATTAAGGCTAACTGAGGCAAAAATAATTCAATCTACAATAAATTTACAACCAATTTTAATTCTTGATGATATACTTTCAGAATTAGATGAATTCAGAAGAGCTAGGATTATTGAAAAAATATACGAATATAATCAAGCTATAGTGACCACACCCGAACCTAATTTAATCGGAACTCAATATACCAGCCATATAATACGATTAGCAAATGGCAAAATTTCAAATCTGTAACTGAAGAGGAGACATGTTATGACAAACCAGTCACTAAATTTTATGACTATTTCAGAATTATCTAATAACATTCGTACGAAAAAAGTATCACCAACTGAATTAATTAAACATTTTCTTCAGACTATCAATCGATTAAATGAATCAAATAAATCCTTCTTATACATAGCTGAAAACGAAAGTTTAAAAGAAGCTGCAATTATAGAAAAAGAAATCTTTTCAGGAAATTATAAAGGCCCACTACATGGAATCCCGATAGGCCTAAAAGATTTATATGCAACAAATAATATGCCTACAACCTCAGGAAGTATTATATTTAAAGACCATCAACCAAACGAGAATGCAACAAGTGTCCAAAAGTTAATAGATGCAGGTTCAATTATTATCGGAAAATTAAACATGCATCCTTTTGCTTTTGGTGCATTTGGTACTAATTCCGATTTTGGCACAGCTCCTAATCCTTGGAATACTTCATATATTCCCGGAGGTTCAAGCAGTGGTTCAGGGGTTGCTATTGCTTCTGGCATGATCCCTGCTGCTACGGGATCAGATACAGGGGGGTCGATCAGAATTCCATCTTCAATTTGTGGAATTGTAGGAATTAAACCTACTTATGGAAGAATAAGTCGATATGGGCTTACTCCATTATCATGGTCATTAGATACAGCTGGCCCAATGGCAAGAAATGTAAAAGATTGTGCTTATCTATTAGAAGCCATGTCTGGCTATGATATAAATGATGACTCATCTTCAACAAGAAACGTTCCTCAATTTGCGAATGATTTAGAAAACAAAAATACCAAACTTACTATTGGTATTCCTAAAAGCCAATATTTTTCTAATATACATTCTGAAGTTGCATCAAAAGTAAATGGGGCAATAGAAGTATTAAAAAATATTGGTTTTAATATTGTTGAAGTTGATATTCCAACACCAGAAGAAGCGGGAAAAATTCAATTAAATATTATTAATCCTGAAGCTGCAGCTTTCCACCAAGATAGACTGCAAAATGACAGTGATAGAATCGCACCCGATGTTCGTGCAAGACTGGAATCTGGAATTTTTATCCCAGCAGTAAATTATATACAAGCTCAACGATTACGAAGAAGTTTTATTGACCAGATGATTGATTGTATGTCAAATATAGATGCTCTTGTTACACCAACAGAACCAATATGTACTCCTGAAATCGGTCAAATGACAACCAAAATAAATAATGAAGAAGTTGCCATTCAATCATTATTAACTAAATTCACGTCACCGTTTAATCTATCAGGTTTACCAGCCATAAGTGTACCTTGCGGTTTTGATACAAACGGGATGCCTATCGGGTTGCAAATTATTGGAAAACACTTCGATGAAGCAACAATATTACAAATAGCTCAAGCATTTGAATCAAATACTGAATGGAATAAAATACAACCTTCTCTGTAGTTATTGTAAATACACATCTAAATTCCCTTTCACATCAGAATCATCCGCAAACTTATTGATATTGGAAACAGTTGCTTCTTCAACAAATATACCAGTTTTAATTCGTTCTTGTTTAGTAACATGTTCAATTTCACCTGGATAATATACTCTCTCAAATCCAGATGCAGGTTCTGTGGAGCTTAGATCTAAAGCAAATTCAGTAACTTCTTGCTTAAAAACTTCCAAGTCTCTAAATGCTTCAACATTCATGACGATCATTAAACAACCATCATTATGAATCCCATCTTTAGATACACCAAATCCAAGTCCTGTAAGTATGCCAGAAAATGTTTCCACAGCTGCAGATAAACCATACCCTTTATGACCTTGATCAGCACCTAATGGCAATATTGCACCACCTTGACTAAAATCATTCGGATCATTTGTCTGATTTCCATCTTTATCAATAATCCATCCTTGAGGTATATTTTCATTTCTACTTCTTGCTAGATTAATTTTACCTGCCGCAACTGATGATGTTGCCATATCGATAAACATTGTACCTTCTAAATTACTTGGGAATGCTATACATATTGGATTAGTGCCTAACTTTCTTTCTTTACCACCAAATGGCACAACCATTTTAGGACCTCTTCCAGAATCTGCTGTCATAATGGCTATCAATCCTTCTTTAGCTGCCATGAGTGGATAACTGGCAACTCGCCCCACATGACTTTGTTGAACGACAGTAATTGCGGCAATATTATCCTCACGAGCTTTCTTTATAGCTAATTTCATGGCGAAGTCAGAAACATGGTATCCAAATCCCCAATTACCATTTATTCGTGCAGTTGTGCGGGTCTCATTGGTTACTTCTATTTTTACACCTGGTTTTATATGACCACGTTGGATTCTGTCTATATACGTTGGAATCTGAATTACTCCATGAGAATCGTGTCCAACAAGGTTTGCCTCGACTGTATGCTCTGAAACAAGTAACGCTTCATCTTCACTTGCACCATAAGCTTGCATTAATTGTGTAATAAAATTTCTTAAGTCATTATGGTTTATAAAGGGCATTTCAATCTCCTTATTATTTAATATCTATATTAACTATATTCATCTGCTGAGTAAGTTTGTATATTATACTCATTATCATTATTTTTTTAACATAGAAAGAATGTACAAATATGAAAATTACAAATATCGAGACATTTTTGGTTGATTCAGGTTGGTGGCCCTTTTTATTTGTAAAAATTGAAACTGATGAAGGAATAACTGGATATGGGGAATGTACTGAAACCAGGCAACCGCATGGAGTAGTAGGTTCTATTGAAGATTTTTCAAAGATATTAATTGGAAAAGACCCTCGTTCATTTGAAATGCTATTGTTAGACTTAAAACGAATGTCGATTCAAAGTAAAGGTGGAATAGCAAACAAGGCCATATCTGGAATCGAATTAGCCCTCTTAGACATTAAAGCCAAGGCTTTAAATATATCTGTAGTAGAATTATTTGGTGGCCCAACTAGAGAAAATGTACGACTATATTGGTCGCATTGTGGAACATACCGTGCGAGAAACTATGCCTTATGCAACACCCCTCCACTTGAATCACTTAAGGACATTTATAACCTTGGAAAAGAAGTAATCGAAAAAGGATTCACCGCGCTCAAAACAAATATTATTATACCTGGGAAACCTGCACAAACATGGGGAGGGGGATTTGGAGGTCCTATCGGGAGTACTGATGGAGTAATTCCAAAAGATGTGTTAACACATCTTGATAATCAAATCGGGACATTCCGTGACGCTGTTGGAGAAAATATAGATATTAATTTAGATCTTAATTTTCATGTAAAACCAGAAAGTGCAAAACGTATTGCAGAAGTGGTAGAAAAATACAACCTCATGTGGCTCGAAATTGATATGTATCAACCTGATGCTTTACGTGAATTAAAAGATTCAATAAATATACCTATTTGTTCTGGGGAGAACCTATTGTTTATGCAGGAATACATGCCATATTTTCAAGCACGATCTGCCGACATATTCATGATTGATGTACCGTGGATGGGTTTTTCTCAAGGAAAAAAAGTTGGTGACCTAGCTGAAATCTTTCAATTTAATGTTGCTCCACATAATTATTACAGTCATCTTTCAAGCTTTATTAGTGCAAGTCTATGCGGAGTTCTCCCAAATATAAAAATCATGGAAATTGATGTTGACCAAGTATCTTGGAAAGATGATTTAGTTACAAATGTTCCAGATATTTCTAACGGATATATGAAAATACCATCTGGAATTGGATGGGGAACAGATTTAAATGAAGAAGCTTTAAAAGAGCACCTCTGGAATAAATAGTTAATCTACTTCAAGACTAACAATAATTGCTGCATTTGCAATAATTGTAACATCAGAACCATCTGGGCTTGGGACATTCAATCCGCCTTGAACAACGTTAATTGTTTTCATTCCGTATGGTAATACTGATAATACTTCATCCCCATTAACTAATTCTGGTTCAGGAACAGCAATGGTTACATCAACATACATTGAATTTGCACCATCAGCAAAAATCCCAGGAAAAGATACACTATTATGCCATAAAGCATCTCTAACAGCACGCTGTGCTGCTTTTGTATAATCTTTACCATGTAAGTCTGTACCCATACCCATTTCTAGCAAACATCTTTTTTTAGCCATATTAGCCTCCTTCGGACAAAATTATTAAGTTCAATTATAATTTGAATAATCATAACAAAAATTATAGCTAACTTATATATGAGTACTTCAGTATAAATACCATATTTGACAAAAGAATTATTAAACTAAATACTTATTGTCTCATAGTTATAATTTCTATGAGTTTATAAAGGTAAAAAATGGCGATTAAGCATCTACTCAGTATAAATGATTTAAATGAATCTGATATATCCACGATAATTTCACGTGCTATTTCTAGTAAAACAATGCCTTATAGTAATTTATTAGAAAATCAAACCGTAGGAATATGGTTTGAAAAACCTTCACTTAGGACTCGGTTAAGCTTTGAAATCGGTGTTAAACAATTAGGTGGAACAACAATTTATCTAGATAAAGATAACATCGGCGTTGGTACAAGAGAACCTATTCGTGATGTTGCAAATGTATTATCAAGATATGTATGTGCATTTATTGCACGTACTTTCGCACATAACACACTCACGGAATTTGCCAACTATTCATCAATTCCAATAATTAATGCCTTATCTGATGAAGAACATCCCTGCCAAACCTTAGCTGACCTTGTAACAATCCAAGAGAAATTCGGGACACTTAATGCCATAAAAATTGCATACATCGGAGATGGTAATAATGTAGCAAGAAGCTTAGCTTCTGGGGCTTACCATATGAATATACCATTTATTTCTTCATCGCCAACAGAATATAAATTAACAATTAATGACCCTATAATAAACGATTCGATTATTCACGAATTAGATCCTGAAAAAGCAATCGCTTCAGCTGATGTTATTTATACTGACGCTTGGACAAGCATGGGGCAAGAAGCAGAATCAGAAATACGAAAAAATATATTTAAAGATTACCAAATAACTGAAAAACACTTAGCCTCAACAAAAGATACGACAATATTAATGCATCCATTACCTGCACATCATGGTGAAGAAATATCAAAAGATCTGCTATACCACAAAAAGTCTGTTGTTTTTGACCAAGCTGAAAATAGACTTCATGCCCAAAGAGCAGCAATGGAATACTTATTTAAATAATAGAGATGAATAGTATGAATACTCCAATTGTAGCTATAGTAGGAAGACCTAACGTAGGAAAATCAACTCTTTTCAATCGTCTTGCAGGAAAGAAACTTGCTGTTGTGGCAGAAGAATCTGGTACAACAAGGGATAGAGTAACAGCTCCTGTAATGATAGAAAATAAACGATTCTTATTAACAGATACAGGCGGAATAGGACTTTCTACCAATATAGATATATTACAGTCAGAAATTCAAGCACAAGCTGAATTCGCAATAGATATAGCATCTTTAATATTATTTGTTACTGATGTAAATGAAGGTCCAACACCAATTGATGAAGACGTAACCAATATCCTCAGAAGAACTAATACCCCGATTATATTAATTACTAATAAAGCAGATACCCCAAAATCAGAATTGCTATCTAATGGCTTTTTTTCACTCGGAATTAGTGCTCCTATATCTATAAGCGCCTATCATAATAAAGGAATTAATGATTTAAAAAAATCAATTGTCAAATTACTTCCAGAAGATCCTATAGATTATGACCAAGATCAATCATCCATATCTTTAGCAATTATTGGTCGTCCTAATGTAGGTAAATCCACTTTAGTTAATTCAATAACCAAAGAAACGCGTTCAATTGTTTCACCTATACCTGGAACGACACGTGATGCGGTTGATACATTATTCGAATACAAAGATATATCTATTAATCTCATTGACACTGCAGGTATTAGAAGACGTGGTAAAGTTGTACCAGGAATAGAACAATTTTCAGTAATCCGGTCTGAACAAGCAATAGAAAGATCAAACATCGTATGTATACTTCTTGATGCAGAAGAGCCTATAACCGCACAAGACACACACGTAGCTGGGCTAGCAATCGAACTTTTTAAAGGTGTAATAATAGCAATTAATAAATCTGAACTGTTATCAGAGGAACAAAAAAATGAAATTTCTTACTCAGTAAATACCCATTTCGGATTTGCACCATATGCTCCAATATTTTTTATATCGGCAAAAGAAAATACTGGCATAGACGACATATTAGATACTGTTTTGATAATACATGAAGAAAGAATGAGGAGAATAGAACAATCAAAATTATCAAATCTAGTGTGGGATATTGTAGGTTCTCACCAAATTCCTCATAGAGGTAAGCGATCTTTAGTTATCAGCAGTGTTACTCAAGATAATATAAATCCCCCATCTTTCAAATTTAAGGTTAACGACACGAATTTAATCCATTTTTCATACAAACGATATATTGAAAACCAAATGCGTAAAAGATTAGATTTTCAATGGACGCACCTTAATTTAATTTTTTACTAAGGTTGATAAATGAATGCACAGATAGATTTGATTGCTATTCCATTCTCTTATCTTATAGGTAGTATTCCTGTAGGATTGATAATTGGAAAACTCATATCAGGGATTGATATAAGAAAACATGGGAGCCAATCAACTGGAGCTACAAATGCACTAAGAGTTCTTGGTACAAAATCAGCTATTTTAGTGCTTATATTAGACGTATTAAAAGGGATAATCCCTATTTATTGCCTTATTTTGATGACTGATATCAAATCAACAAACCCTATTATTATTCCCTTATGTGGGATAGGAATTATTTTTGGACATAATTGGCCTGTTTTTGCAGGATTTAAAGGGGGTAAAGGAGTTGCATCAGCACTTGGTATCGCCTATATATTAAATCCTCTCTCTGCATTAATTGCACTCTTAACCTTTTTACCTATTCTATTAGGTACTAAATATGTTTCACTCGGATCAATTATTGCAGCTTTAACCACATCGATAATCATTATTCTACAATCAATTCCGGAAACAAATAACTTTAATTACATTTATGCTTGTATTGTTGGTCCATTAATAATACTAAAACACCACGAAAATATTAGAAAACTCTTGAATGGTACGGAAAGAAAAATCGGAGAAAAAGCGTGACTGATACGCAAAATAAGATAACTGTCTTAGGAACAACGAGTTGGGGTATAACTCTTGCATCCCTAATCGCTAAGAAAAACATAGCGGTAGATCTTTGGGCTCGTACTGAGAAGGAAGCTTATGAAATTGAACTGGCGAGAGAAGATAAAACACATTTACCCGGCATTATTTTGCCAAGTCTAATTACTGTTAAATATTCTTTAGAATCATGTGTCAAAAACTCTAAATATATATTAATTGCTGTTCCTTCACATAGTTTTAGAGAAAATATATTAAACCTTTCAAAGTATCTTAACGACACTCAAATTCTTATCAGTGCTACAAAAGGTATCGAAATTAATACCAACAAACGTATGAGTGAAGTTGCTGCTGAGTATATAAGTGATTTTCAATACAGTAATTTCTCAGTTTTATCAGGACCTAATCTTGCAAAAGAAATCGCAAACGGCCTACCAGCATCTTCTGTAATAGCAAGTTCAAACCATACTACTGCTCTAGAAATCCAAAAATTAATAACAACATCAAACTTTCGTGTTTACACAAGTTCTGATGTCCCTGGAGTTGAATTGTGTGGGTCTTTAAAAAATATAATAGCTATCGCTGCAGGCATTCTAGACGGGTTACAATTTGGGAATAATGCGAAGTCGGCACTTGTTACTAGAGGTCTCTCGGAAATCAAACGCTTTGCAATGGCCTATAACGCTCAAGAGGCAACGTTTTATGGACTTGCAGGCATTGGTGATCTAATGACTACCATATCGAGCTCCTATAGTCGAAACAGGTATGTTGGTGAGCAATTATCAAAAGGTGAAAGTATTAATACCATCACCACCAATATGACAAATGTCGCTGAAGGAATAAATACAACTCAAGCTATTTACAGTATGTCTCAATCAAAAAATATTGCTATGCCTATAACTTCGATGGTTTATCGAATTTTATTTGATAACCTTCCACCCATGGTTGCATTTACTGAATTAATGGATCGCGAACTTACCTCTGAATAATTATGTTTGAACAATTTGCTATCTTAACTATATTTATGAGCTCATTTCTTATAGGATTTTCTGGAGCAGCATCTCCTGGGCCATTACTTGCTTTTAGTATTAAAGAAACACTCAAAAGTGGATGGAAAGCTGGACCTCTTATTGCAATAGGTCATTCAATACTAGAATTATTTATTGTAATAGGAATAGCAGTAGGTATTAATCAATTATTTAACTCAGAGCTTATTGCTAAGACTATTAGCTTATTTGGAGGGATAATGTTGATTATATTGGGAATACAAACAATAGTTTCTAATAAAAAAGTACCTATATCTCTTGGTGATAAATCAACAGCTGGGAATTCAAATACCTTACTATTACAAGGAGCTTTAATTAGTTTAAGTAACCCATATTGGTTTATCTGGTGGGTAACAATAGGTGCAACTTTAATAATAAATTCTTCCAATCATGGAATATCTGGAATTGTTGCAATGTATATTGGACATATACTTGCGGATATTATTTGGTACACAGCAGTATCTTTAATACTCATTTCAGGAGTTAAATTTTTATCCAATAAATTTTATCAATACTTGTTATTATTATGTGGAATATTTCTTTGTTTTATGGGGATATACTTTATACTTTCTTTTTTTAGTATTTAAGAGTATGAGAAAACTCCCAAAGACCAATCGCCCATTGTTGCAGTATCTACAGTTGTATATCCTGATTGAATAAAAGACCCCTCAACACCCTCAAAAAGTTCAGATAAAATCCCTGATGTGATAACAATTCCATTAGATACTAAATGGGTACTCAATGAAGGTACCAACTTTATAATTACTTGGGCAGTAATATTTGCAACTATGACATCAAATTTAACATCTGGATCTAGGTCATCAACTATACCTGTCTTCAAAGTCACCTCTTTAGTAACATGATTAAGTCGAATATTATTCAATGCTGAATCTGAGGCATTTTCATCGATATCGATACCTAAGGCTGAATTAGCGCCTAATTTTATAGCAGCTATAGAAAGAATACCTGATCCTGTACCAATATCTAAGATATTCTTTCTTGATAAATCTTGTCTTGAAAGTTCTTCTAAACACATTCTCGTTGTTGGATGATGTCCAGTCCCAAATGCCATACCTGGATCTAAATTCACCACTACTCGGTTGTCATCAGTAGCTAATTCCTGCCATACAGGTTTAATCACAAGCCTATCAAGTATAGGTAATACAGAGAAATGAGTTTTCCATATCTCTTCCCAATATTTTTTATTTACAGTTTTTTCTTCAATAATTTTCGTTTCATATATAATACTGAGAACTTTTATTCCGACATCTACCATTTCACGAATGTTTTGTGACTTAGGATCAATGGGAATATATGTGTACACACGGACCACGTCTGATATTTCTAATATTTCAGAAAGACGCTGATCTTTATTGTATAAGACTACAGCAAATGGTAAAGAATATTTTCGTAATAACTCAGTAAGAGGTTCAATTAGTTCATCTCTTGTTTGAATAGTTAATTCTATCCATTCTTTTCGGTTTGAACTCACTTTCAGTCTTCTCTAGAATCGAGCGATATATCAAGTTGATCTGCAAGCTGTTTAAAAAGTTCCTTAGCTTCTTTATTTAATTTCTTGGGAGTACTTAATACGATTTCTACAAGTAAATCTCCACGGCCTTTTCTATTCAGCAATGGAATTCCTTCACCTCTAATACGAAACAAGCTACCTGTTTGAACACCAGAATCGATTTTCAACTCAATTGTTTTTTCCAATGTAGGTATTTTGACCTTTGTGCCTAATGCAGCTTCTGGAAAAGATAAATTAAGAGTGTAAAGCAAATTGAAATTTTCGCGTTTGAAAAATTTATGATTAGCAACTTGAAGGAGAATATATAAATCTCCTGCAGGTTGTCCTGCGTCTCCAACATCACCTTCACCAGTTAGTCGTATTCTTGAACCATCGTCTACACCAGCAGGTATCTTGATATTAAGATCACGCATTTGGCGTTCGTAGCCTCGTCCCCGACAGGGTTTGCAAGGAGTTTCAACTATCTGGCCAGCACCGCTACAAGTAGAACATTCAACAACTTGCATAAATTGACCAAATAAACTTGATTGACTTCGTTTGAGTTGACCACTACCACCACAAGCACCACAATTTGATATATTGGTACCAGGTTGCATTTTAGTGCCACTACAAGTTTGACAAAGTTCACGACGATCAATTTTAACAGGGATATCAGATCCTAAAGCAGCATTTTCAAAAGTTATATTTTTAGTGAGTTCTAAGTCATCACCTCGACGTTTTCTCGATCGTTGTTTACCACCAAATCCTCCAAAAAAGGTGTCAAAGATATCACCAAATCCTCCAACGTCACTAAACCCACTAAATCCAGAGGAGCTTGCGCCATTGTTATCAAGGCCAGCATGGCCATATTGATCATAAATAGATCGCTTATCAGAATCGGAAAGAACTTGATAAGCTTCATTAATTTCTTTGAATTTATCAGTAGCATCTGCATTTTTATTGCGATCTGGATGGAATTCTAATGCTAATTTTCTAAAGGCCTTTTTGATATCTTCATCAGAGGCATTTCTAGAAACATCTAGGAGTTCATAATAATCTTTCTTTTTAACCATAATTTATCACGTGTTCATTTATGTAATAGATAGTAATTATAATATATTTTTATCAAAGGTCCAAATAAAAAGAGGGGACCAATTCGGTCCCCTCTTAATGATTTCACTTTAAGTAACTTGTTTAATTAAGCAACAAGTGTACCAGCAGCATCGGCATAAACCCAATAACCTGTTCCAACAGTAACAGTTGCAAAGGTATTAGGAGTAATCTTGCTCCAAATATCCGTTACTGGACTGTAGCTGTAAGCGGTTACCCAGCTAATACTACCGAGGTAAGTATCAGCAGCTAAGGTGTTACCGATAGAAGCATTAGTAGAAGTGATGTTGATCACAGATAGTAAGTTCCAACCCTTTTCAACTGAAACAGTTGGAGGGGTATCACTTGCTGACTGTTTAGCAACAGCTGTCTTGATAGGTGTGAATGAAGTAGTTGTTACCCAATAACCACGACTTGAGTCGATTGTTGTAAGAGCACCACTAAGTGTATCACCACTTCGAGTAGCTGTTATCCATGAACCATTATCATAAGTACTAACGGCTGTAACATCAGATGATGTAATAACAGTGTTAATAGCTGTATCAGAAGGATCAACAGGGAAGGAAACTAAGTTACTTCCTGGATTCAAAGGAACAGAAGTATCAGTAACTGCCTTAACAGTTAAGAGAGCGTCTATAGCCTTATCCTCGTTACCAGCTGCATCAGCATAGGTAAGGTTTACTTTGTATACAGAACCTACTGTTAAATCAGCGGCTTTGTAAATCCATTTCTTACCATCACTAGATAATGCACCACCAGCCAAAACGTCAGCAGGGGTAGTTGCTGCCTTTAG